>SL_3KL_010_SEDDRAFT_10000681_pt1 | contig 28990 bp, 26 predicted proteins | sample SodLakKL_010_SED_2_FD_10381 | JGI IMG/M metagenome (IMG submission 10381)
CCCGCCACTACTTCGACCGGCCGGCGGGAGAGTTGAGTCTTGCGGAGGCGGCATTCCTCGCCGGGGTGGTTCGGGGTCCGGCGTACTATGATCCCCGTCGGAGTCCGGACTCGGCCCGGGAGCGTCGAGACCTGGTCCTCTCCCTCATGGAGGCCCAGGGGATGCTGGAGGAAGATGAGGTCCGGGCAGCACGGACCGGTTTGGTGGAGGTGGTGGCCGAGCCGCCACGGGCCCCTTCGTCCGGGGAGGCACCCTTTTTCGTGGAGATGGTCCGTCAGTTCATGGACGAGGCGTTCGGTGAGGAGTTGTACCGATCCCGGCTCAGGATCCACACGACCCTGGACAGAGAACTCCAGCTTGCCGCCGAGGAGGAGCTTTCTCGTCAGCTCGAGGCAGTGGAGGAGGGACGCCTGGGGTGGTTCGACGGTCCGACCTTCCCCAGCTCCACGACTGGCGAAGGTGGACGCCGGGGAACAGCCCACCTGGAGGGGGCGGTGGTGCTCCTGGATCCAGGGTCTGGAGATCTCCTGGCTCTGGTGGGAGGACGTGATTTCGGGACCTCCCGTTACAACCGGGGGACCCGAGCCCGAAGGGAGATGGGGAGTGCTTTCAAGCCCTTCGTCTACGCTGCAGCTCTCTCCCATGGGTGGGTCGTGAGTCAGCCCCTGGCTGATGCTCCCTTCACCCTGTCCATGGAAGGGAGTGCGGCCTGGACGCCACGGAACTACGATGGGGAGTTCCACGGTCGTGTGAGTATGCGGGAAGCGTTGGTGCAGTCGCTGAACATTCCCACCGTTCGCCTGGCTCTGGCCACGGGGATGGACCCAGTGGTGGAACTGGCAACCCGGGCCGGTCTTTCCGGTCCCATCCCCTCTCTTCCGGCGGCCGCCCTGGGAACAAGCCAGGCTTCCCCGCTGGAGTTGGCGGCTGCCTATGTACCTCTGGCCAATGGAGGGCAGGGAGTCCGGCCCCGATGGGTGAGCCGAGTGGAGGATGCCAGTGGCAACCCGCTGCTGGAGACGGAGGAAGAGACCCGGTCGGTTCTGGAGCCGGGAGTGGCCTATCTGATCACAGATTTGCTGAGGGACGCAGTGGACCGGGGGACGGGGCAGGGGGTCCGGAGCGCAGGCTATGGTGGGGTGGTAGCAGGGAAGACCGGGACAACCCAGGATGCCAGGGATGTCTGGTTTGTGGGCTATACCCCGGAAGTGGTGGGCGCCGTCTGGGTGGGATTCGATGAGCCCCGGCCCATCATGACCGGAGCCTCAGGAGGGCGGTTGGCGGCACCCATCTGGGGGAGGATCCTGGCCCGGACCCATTCTGAGGTTCAGGAGGGAGGGGAGGTCTGGAGTCGGCCGGAAGGGGTGGTCCAGCGATCCGTGGATCCGGAGACGGGGCGTGTTCTGGGGGATGGCTGTCCCTCGCCGTCCAATGGCACCGTTGAAGAACTCTTTCTCCTGGAGGTTCTTCCAGCATCGGTCTGTCCGGAGCGCCAGGGCGTTCGGGAGCGGATTGGCGGCTTTTTCCGGCGGCTCATCGGACGATCGGAGGAGGAGAGCTCAACCCAGGACGAAGAGGGCCCACCGGAAGCTCTGGACTCGGGATCATCCCTGGAGGAGCTCCTGGGGGCTCCTCCAATCCCGGTAGAATCAGGATTGAGAGAAGAGGACGGCACCGGCTGATCACTGCTGGTACCAGCGTCCATTCGTCAGGTCCCGGAAGAGAGTCAGGGTTTGGCCACCCTCCAGGATGACCTGGTAATAGAGACGGGAGATGGGAGACCTCCACCACTCATCGTCAATCCTCCAGCGTTCCCGGATCTGAAGGACCCGCCTGCTTTTCTTCCGAGCCCCGATTCCGGCAATGGATCCAGGTGTGCCGGAGCTGTCCAGGGTGACCTGCACCGGATGGGGATGTCCCAGGGGATGAAGAATGCCTCCCTTCCCAGGAGGTGCTGACTTCCGTGACCGAGGTGACCTGGGCATTCAATCCCTCCATCTCTCCTGCAGGGTTCCAACGCAGGGGCCTGGCGCCAAGAGGCCCTGGTGTTGTTTCAGGGTTCCAGCGCCAGGAGGGCGTGGCGTCGTTCCGGAATCCGGGACCACGGGTCCACCTCCACCACACGGTAGAGAGGTGAGTAACCCAGCTTCAACTTGAGTTCCCGTACGGCTTCCTGCAGGGCCCTGGATACCTCTCCCGACGAAGTGCCCATCTCGTCTCGTGCTCTGGCTCCTTCTTCCCTTCGCTCGAAGAGGAGGGTCTGGATCGAGGGTGGACCGAAATCGAAGAACTCTACGAAGAGAGTGACCAGTGCCCGGGGAGGGGGCGTGAGGTGAACCCGGCTCCGCAGGGGATAGGCCAGCTCTTTCCTGCGAGCCGACGGTATCCGGAGGGTGGCTTCCACCATCCACGATCCTCCTCGATCCAGATGTCCTCCCATCCGGATGCCTCGAATGGCCCGGTCCTTCCGGTCAGGGTGCTTCAATCCCCTCTCCAGGAGCCGGTCCAGTCCCCGATGCAGGGTTTCGCGATCTCCTACAGGGGCAGGGAAATCCAGGGAGACGCGAATAGGGCGGGAGCGGTGCAGGGGACGGACCCGGTGGATTCGCTCTCCTCGGGCCAGTGCCCGGACCTCCAGTCCCTGGGGACCGAATTGGCGAAGGAGGTCGTGTTTCGGGATCTGGGCCAGCGCACCCAGCGTGGAAATCTCCATTCGGTGGAGGCGCTCCAGCGATTCGGAGGGGAGGGGTAGGCTGACGATAGGACAGGTGGCCAGGAAGGAACCCAGTTCCTCCTCCTGGACCAGAACCGGGCGTCCCGGCCGGGCGGTCTCGGCTGCCAGTCGAGCTCCGAAGGTTCCCGGTCCCCATCCTGCCCGGATGGCTGCCACCAGGGGGCGAGGGAGGATCTGGAGGAGGGTGTGCAGTACCTGGTTCACCTGGTCTCGGGGAGGACCATACAGGCGTTCCATCCCATCCATCCCCACATGGATTCGTCCCGGCTCCTCCGGTTGAACGATGGGGCTCACCCCGGCCAGAGTCTCCAGAATGGATTCCGTGGCGATGTCGTAGTGTTCCGGATCCGGTTCCAGGAGTGTGAGGGAGGGGCAGAGGGAGATGGCTCGGGACACGGGCATTCCAGGACGAACTCCCGCCTCGGCTGCCCTCTCCGAGATCTGCCAGACATTTCGGCCTCCGGATATCTCTTCTGGTGTCAGGAGGGCGACGGAGGTGGCATCCAGCTCCGGAGAGCGGACCAGCTCCAGGCGCAGCTCGAAGGTAGGGAGCCAGAGACAGAGGGAGGTACGGCTTCCCCTGTGGTCATCATCCTTCCGGGTCGGGGCGGTCATACGCAGTGCATTGATTCCAGGGACCGAATATATACCGAAACCGAAGATAAGCCGAATACAGGGGGTGCACAACGCCCCATCAGTGGCTGGGGGGATGTTCTCTTCAGGAGCCAGAGGGTCTGGCGAGGAAGCGTCAGGTGGGCTGGGGAGGGCGGGGAAATCCGGCCGAAGACAGCAGGTAGGCGATTCGACCGTGGAGAAGTCGACGAGGGAAGGGAGGTTCACCGTGGGTGGTGGCCAGCCATTCCCGAAGGGTGATCTCGAAGGTGGCCAGGAGAAGAACCGAGAGGGTCTGGTCGTCGGCTTCCTCCAGGGGGACGGAGATCCTCAATGATTCAGCCAGGCGGTCCCGGATCCACCGACGAAGTCGCTCCGAGCCGCTGGGCGGAGGTTGGCTTCCGTCCGTGTCTGCGTCCATGGTTCGGGGTGGAGGCGGGAGAATAGCCATCCGGGGGATGATGGCTCGGGCCAGGGGAGGATCATCGGCGAGCTCTCCCGTCAGGCCGTCCAACGCCGCGGCGATGGCGTCCGTTCCTGCCGGCCCACCTTCTTCCCCCTGGAAGGCCCGGTCCATCATCTCATCCAGGACCCGGGCCAGGAGGTGTTCCTTGGTGGGGAAGTAGTTGAAGAAGGTTCCCTTGGCCACGCCGGATTCACCGGTGATCCTGGACACGGGAACAGAGTCGAATTCCTGGTTCCGGATGGCTCCCAGGGAAATCTGGTACAGTCTCTCCCGAACCTGGGAAGGGGAGGGGCGACCCTGCTGAGCCGCTGAGACCAGAAAAGGGCGGTTGCCGGAAGAAGATGGGGAACTCATGCCTGAAGGCTCATCCGGGTCAGGTGCGGATCACGGGAATGAGCAGAGTTGGGCATGGGCGATCAGCCTTGTGGATGGTCAGCTGTAGGGCCGTAGGTGGGCGGCACCGGGAGATCCAGGAGCCGCAGGTACAGTCCCAACTGGGCCCGATGATGAACGATGTGGTTCATCACGACCTGGCGGAAGACGGCCCACCGGGGGCGAGTGAAAATCTCCGTTTCGCCGGACTGGAGGGTCCAGGGGTCCTCCATGGCGCTCTCTCGGACCTTCTCCAGTGCTTTCTGGGCGTCGGCAGCCAGCTTGTCGAAAAGCTCCAGGATTCCCTTGGGTCCCTGCGACCGGGGAGCAAGAGCCTCTTCATCCAGTTCCGCCAGATTCAATCCTGACTCTTGCAGGACGGGGCCGGTCCACCCGGGGAGTTGGGCCAGGTGGGTGGCGAGCTGACCCAGGGACATGGATTTCTCATGGGGTGTCCAGTCCAGTTGATCCGCCGGTACTCCCATGAGAACTTTCCGGGTCAGCGTCAGCTCCTCGGAAAACTCCTGAACTACCATCTCTTTCTCGATCATGCGACCCCCTGGATGTTGTGACGGCTGGGAACGGCCTCTCTGGGGCCCTGATGGACAGGAGAGGCCGGATCAGAACGATGAATCGGGGAGTTCGTGGTTCGGCACTCGGGCCCGGAGCTCGGAAGCACCTGCACTGCCATGGACCTCCACCTCCCGGGTTTTCTGTCCCTCCATCGATGAGTCAGACGGAGGGCCTTCCACCAAGAACACCGGAGGGCGGGGAAAGGTACGATCCGGTCGCCACTGTCGGGGGTCTCGAGGCGCTTCGAGGCGAGGGTCTTCGGGCTCTTCCTCGGACAGGGGGAGAGCGTTCCGAAGAACATCACCATTCTCGGTACGTACAAGGACGAGGGCCCCCCAGGAGGAGGACCGGCATCGTAACGATGGTCGGGGGCTTTCGTTCGGAAATGGTCAACATCTTGCAATAGTTTGACTTGACTGATCGGGTGTCAAGTTGCCTGTTCAGGGGATTGGTGGGTGCCCGGACCCATGCCGCTTTCCTCCGGTTGTCCGGTCTTGCCCGGAGGCCTCACCGTCAGTCCTGAGGAGAAGGGGTAGGGAGGAGCTTCCATGCTACCGAACTGGCACCGCGTCTTTTTCTGGGTGATGGCCGGTGCAGCAATCCTATTGGCACTGTATCTGTTGATCTCTCCTGGTTTGGCTGAGCGTTTCGTATTCATTCCCGATTCCACTGATCCGGGTGCGCCTCCTGTGCTGGCCGGGATCCCGGGAGAGGATGTGGAACTGGAAGCTTCGGATGGGATCCAGATTCACGGATGGTGGTGGAATGCCGGGGCCGATGCGCCTGCCGTGGTCTTCTTCCACGGGAATGCCGGGAACATCTCCATTCGGGTCCACACTGCTCGAGGATTGGTGGAGCGAGGAGTTTCGGTGTTCCTCCTCAGTTACCGGGGGTATGGGCGGAGCCAGGGCCGTCCCAGTGAGGAGGGGGTGCTCCTGGATGGACGAAGAGCCCTGGACTGGGTTGCCGATGAGGTGGGTGGAGCCCACAGGGTCGTTCTCCATGGACGGTCCCTGGGTGGTTTCGTGGCCGCCGGGGTGGCGGCAGTCACCTCTTCTCCGGTGGGTGGATTGATCCTGGAGTCCACCTTCACTTCTTTGCATGCCATGGCGCGGGAGGTCTACCCCTTCATCCCGTCATTCCTCATGAGCCGGCTTCACGGGCACTTCGACACGCTGTCCACAGTCCAGTCGACCCAACACCCGATTCTGGTGATCCACGGGGGCGCGGATCGACTGATCCCCCCGGCCATGGGCGAGTCGATTCATGCCACGGCGCCCAACGCTCAGGAGTTCTATCGGGTGTCAGGGGCGGGCCACAATGATCTCCCCATGGTGGCTGGAGCCGAGTATTTCGATCGTGTGGCCTCGTTCGTTCGCCAGGTGGCAGGAACGGGGGCGGGTGCAGAAGGGGCCGGCGGCGGATCCATGCCATGACGGGACCCTCCAGGCCCTGGCCCAGGGGTTGCCTGGTCCTCCCTGATACCCAGGAATCCCTATTGCACCTCTTGCGGAAACAGATGTAGTATTCGAAACGTATCCGGTTCGTACTCTCGCAGGATGATACCCTTGACCCTCGGTCACCTCTCGTTCCAGCCCCACTATGAGTGATCCCCAGGCTCGTTCAGGCGGTCGCCCACTTCTCCAGCCCCTGGGAGTGGTAGGACCGGGTAGTTCTCCCGGATCCCGGCAAGGACCGTCCGGCACCGGACAGGAATTGTCCGGCTCCGCCCCTCGTCGGTTCGTGGTTCCCGACCAGCATCGGGGCCCGGACGGGACTCGGTTGGAGGAGTTCCTGGAGCTTCGCCGGCTGACCCGGGAAGGAGCCCTCCTCCTGGGTGTGGAGCAGGCGACCGTCCTGCTCTTCCGGGATCCAGGAGAACCGATCCTTCAGGCGACCCGGTTCCGGTACGACAGTCGAAAGTTCGAGCCCCAGCGAGATCATCCACCGGGACTCCGATCGGCTCTCCGCGAGTCACTGGTTCGAGAGGGACGGGTGGAGGTGGCGGACGGCAGAGGGGAGTCATCTTCTGGTGGTGGTCCCGGCCGCGCCCTTCGGGATTATCTGGAGGAAGGGGGAATCCAAGCCATCCTGGCCCTTCCCCTCCACGCCAGGGGCGGGGTGGCGGGGATGATCGCCTTTGAGACCCTCTCAGGAACACAGAAATGGACTCGAGAGGACCGGGAGCGGGCAGGCGAGCTTGCAGAGAGGATGGAACGGACGTTGACGCCCTCACTCCTGGCATCCCTGGCCCGTTCTTCTTCCACAGCGAGCGAGGCTCTGGCTCCTCCCTCCCTCCAGAGCTCCATGACTCCGATGGAGGGACCGGCAACGGCCCCTGAAAAGGATTCCGTGGCCGAATCCAATCGCAACCAGGCCTCCAACGGAGTCCCAAGTCCGTTTCCAGAGACCAGTTCCGAAACCACTTCCCGCCCGGAGCCAGAGGCTGAAAGGGAGGATGGGCAGGCTGCTTCCCAGACGTCGTTGCCCACCCGAGCCCATACCGGTGAATCCACGACGGGGCTGGATCAGTCCAGGGAGTCGGGCATCTCAGCCGTTGGTTCGGATCTGGCGGGTGCCCTCCTCCACCTGGTGAGCGTCCAGGAGGGGACGCTGGAGCTCCTGGACGGATCGGAGGCACTGGCAACGGAGACCCGGGAATTGGTGGGTGACCTCCATGACCTCACCGGGAAATTCCGTTCCAACCTCCAGGCGCTCCGGGAACTCCATGCCTCCTTCGGCCAGGTGGGAGAGGAGGTTCTGGAACTGAGCCATCATCTGGCTTCCCTGGTCTACGACCTGGCCCGTATCGCTGGTGACGGTCCTCGGTTCGTCGTGGCTCCTGGATCCGATCCCCTTCCGGTCCGGGCAAATGTCCTTCTCCTCCGGAGGGCGCTGGAGGAGCTGGTCCGGGTTGCCCGGGAGTCGTGCGAGTCGGGGGATCGGATCCGGATCTCCTGGGGCCTGACCCACGCATCCCCTCCGGCGAGTTCGGGAGATCAGGGAACCGAATCTCTGTCCGAGGGACGTAGCAGGTCCAGTGGGACTGAAATCCGGGAGGTGGCCAGAATTCAGCTTCAGGAGGATGGAGGATCCTCCGAGAGCGGGGGGAAGGCGGCGGCTGTGGCGACCCGGGAGAAGGGGGGATCCAGAGACCGGGACCAGGTTNTCCGGATGGCGCGAGGAACGATTGAAGCCCACGGCGGATGGATCGAGCCGACGACGACCGGAGATGGAGGAACGCTCCTGACCCTTTTCCTGCCCCTGGTGGAGCAGGAGCTGGCTGCGAACCAAAGCCCAGGGGCGGCGGGTGAATCCGTGGGTCCGCGCATCCTTCTCCTGGAGGATGAGCCTACCCTGGCCCGACTGCTCACCCGTGCCCTCTCCCGCCACGGCTTCCAGGTCGAGGCGGCAGCCTCCGATCGTGAGGGGCAAGGGTTGTGGGTGCGCTCCAGGGAGGCTTTCGACCTGGTGATCGTGGACCGTCAGGTACCGGGCGCCTGGGATGCGNAGTCCCTCGTGGCCGGTTGGGGGGCCGGCGACAGACCTCCNCTCCTGGTTCTGGATCGCTCCGACGTGGAAATGCCGGCGCCAGGGATTCGAGTCGATACGGTTCTCACGCCTCCCCTCCAGCCTGCCCGGGTCCTGGAGGCAGTCCGGACGCTCCTGGCCGAAGCAACCGAGAAGGAGCAGGTACCGAGCGATGACCCTGAACGTGACGGAACCCCATCCGGCCTTCCGCTGACCGGCGACGGATCACCACCCCACCTCGGGCCCACGACCCACTGATCCGAGGGCTTGAGCCGCCTGCCCGCCAAGCCTTCCTGACGCCTACCGGCCTCGTTCCCGGCCGATGAGTTGGTTGAGCAGGATGACCGGGAGGAGCCCCACCAGGATGATGAGGAGGGCCGGCAGGGCCGATTCGGCGACCTGTTCATCCATTGCCATCTGAAAGGCACGGGTGGCCAGGGTGTCAAAGTCGAAGGGACGAAGGATGAGGGTGAGGGGAAGCTCCTTCAGGACATCCACGAAGACCAGGAGCCCTGCAGAGAGGAGGGTCCCTTTAAGGAGTGGAATGTCCACCCGGATCAGCGTGCGCATGGGGGGTGATCCCAGGGAGCGGGATGTCTCATCCAGATTCCCACAGACGCGTTCGAAACCCGAATCCAGGGGATTCAGCGACACGGCCAGGAATCGAACCACGTAGGCGAAGACGAGGGCGGCGACGGTCCCGGTCAGGAGGAGGCCCACTGTGCTGCCGGTGAGGGACGCAATCCAGCCGGCCACCTGGCGATCCACCCAGATGAACGGGACCATGACTCCCACTGCGATGACGGCCCCGGGTACGGAATAGCCCAGGGAGGCAGCCCGAGAGGAGAGTCGGAGGAGGGGGGTCGGGGAGAGTCGGACCGAGTAGACGATGAGGAGGGAGGCAGCAACCGCGGCCAGCGCTGCAGCCAGGGCCAGCCCGAAGGAATTGAGGGCCAGAGCGAAGAATCGGCTGTCCAGGGCCTGTGGAGCCGCCTCCAGGGCCCAGGTCACCAGCTGGATCATGGGCACGACAAATCCCAGCAAGACGGGGATTGCGCATGCCAGGGTGGCGAGCCAGGCCCGGGCCCCCTGAAGTTGAAATGGGGTTACGGGCCGATAGCGACTGGATCCGTGATCGAAGCGCGCCCGTCCCCGCTGAGCCCGTTCAGCCAGGATCAACACGAAGACGAAGGCCAGGAGGCAGGCCGACAGCCGGATGGCGGAAGGGGTATCGCCCAGGGAGAACCATGCCCTGAAGATTCCGGTGGTGAAGGTTGACACCCCGAAATAGGTCACGGCCCCATATTCGTTCAGGACCTCCATGAGGACCAGGGTCACACCGGCCACCACCGCCGGCCGGGCCATGGGAAGAGCGACCTGGAAAAAGGAGCTCCATCCACTCTTTCCCAAGATCCGGGAGGTTTCCAGGACGCCCCCGGACTGCTTCAGGAATGAGGCCCGGGTGATGAGGTACACGTACGGGTAGAGGACCAGGGCCAGGATGAAGGTCGCGCCGGGCAACGACATGAGAGCCGTCCGGAGTCCTGCAGTGGAACCGGGCGAGAAGATCAGCTGGAGAAAGCTCTGGACGGGTCCCGTGTGGGCGAAGAGCTCCGCGTAGGTGTAGGCCATGATGTACGTCGGCATGGCCAGGGGAAGGATCAGCCCCGTTTCCAGGATCCGGCGGCCTGGGAACTCACAGGTGGCCACAAGCCAAGCCGTGCCCACACCCACCACCAGAGTCACGGTCCCGACCCCTATGACCAGCACCGTGGAGTTCACCAGGTAGTCGGTAAGAACCGTGGACGCCAGGTGTCTCCAAGTGTCGCTGGACTCCCCGAAGATGCCCAGGAGGATGGCAGCGATCGGGAGGAGGATGAGGGCCACCGTCAAGAGGGTGGCCACCGTCCAGGGGGTGAGGGTGACCCGCCAACGTGGCCGGAACCGTTCCCAGAGTCCATCCAGCTTGTCAGGGGGGCTTCGGAAGTTCGGGCCACCTCCTGGCGGTGGTGGGGAAGGGGCAGAGCTCCGGGATCCGGGGCCGGATGAGGGCACTAGCGCCATCCAGCCCGATCAAAGATCTGCACGGCTTCGTTGTTCAACTCCCCTAGGCGTGCCAGCTCCAGAGTGTCCGATCGGAACTCTCCCCACGCCTGAAGCTCTGGGGCCCAGGGGGTCCCGTCTCGGACCGGGTATTCGAAGTTGGCTTCGGCAAAGGCGCGCTGAGCCTCCTCACCTGCCAGGAATTCCATGAGCGCGATGGCGTGCTCCCGGTTGGGGGCGTGGGCTGTGACTCCGATCCCCGAGACGTTCACATGGGCTCCCCGGTCCTCTTGATTGGGAAAGATGATGCCTACCTGACGGCCCAACTCCCGGGCTTCAGGGTCATCCGAGCCCAGGAGTCGCCCCACATAGTACGAGTTCACCAGAGCCACGTCCCCGACTCCGGCGGCCACGTCTCGGATCTGATCCGTGTCGTTCCCCTGAGGAGAACGGGCGAAGTTGGCCACGACGCCTCGGGCCCACTCCTCGGCCGCCTCAGGGCCCAGTGCCGCAACCAGGGAAGCCATGTGGGAGACGTTGTAGATGTTCTCTGAGGTCCGAGCGACGATCCGTCCTTCCCACTCCGGCTCCGCCAACTCCTCATAGGTGGTCAGGGAATCGGGGTCCACACGATCTCTGGCATAGGCCAGGATCCGAATGCGCTGGGTCAGGCCGAACCAGTAGCCGTCCCGATCCCGAAGGTGGGCCGGCACGGCCGCATTCAGGGTCTGGGACTCGATGGGCTGAAGAAGACCCCGTTCCTTGGCCCGGTGGAGGCGCCCCGCGTCCACGGTGATGAGAACATCGGCAGGGGAGGCCGGACCTTCTCTCTCCAGCCGGGCGATGAGCTCGTCGGCTGAAGCACTCACGACCCGGACCCGGATTCCTGAGAGCTCGGAGAAACGCTGAAAGAGGGCCTCGTCCGTATCGTAGTGGCGGTGGCTGTAGACATTCACCACCGGTTCACTTTCGTCCTCACACCCTGCCAGGAGGAGCAGGAAAGGGAGGACGATGAAGGCCAGGAGGAATCCCACGAGCCCGGACCCCCGAGCCCGCTCCGGGATCGAGGCGGAGTAGGGAAGGGGATGTGATGTCGAGTGATCCTTCCAGTGACGATCCATGGGTGGGGTCCAGACAGTCGGGTGTTTGAGGGGTGTTTCGTTGAGATTGAGAACAAATCTCAACGCTTCCCGGAGAAAAATCCACCCAGATCCCCAAGTCGGTCCTCAGGTGGTCTCAGCGCCCCAGATCCAGCGTCAGGGCTGCCCCGTTCACGACCCGGGCATTGTCTCCGACCAGGAAGTGGCACACCCGGGCGATCTCGGCAGGTGGGATCCACGCCGAGGTGTCGGCCTTGGGCATGGCATCCCGGTTTGCCGGGGTGTCGATGATGGTTGGGAGCACCGCGTTGACGGTGATGCCGTGGCCGGCTCCCTCTCGAGCCAGGGAGCGGGTGAGGTTCAGGACGGCCGACTTGGCGGCTCCATAGGCGGTCAGGTCCGAGCTTCCTCCTTCCAGGGCAGGGAGGGCTGCCACGTTCACGATCCGTCCCCAGCCTCTGGCCTTCATGTGCCCGAACACCTGACGGGAACAGAGGAACGCCGTGGTGGCGTTCATTCCCATCATTCGCTCCCAGTCCTCGGGCTCGGTTTTCTCAATGGGCGCCATGAAGAAGCCCCCGGCCAGATTCAGGAGGATGTGGGGGCCCACCTCTCCATCTTCACTTCTGCATGCATCCACGACCCGAGTCACCACATCCGGATCGGTGAGATCACTGTCAGGATGGAAGGTCACGGCTTCGGCCCCATCCCCCAGGAAGTTCTCCAGCTCCTGGGCCTCAGCGGCCGAATAGATGGGCACGTGGACCCGGGCGCCGGCTTCCAGGAGCCGCTTCACCACATATCGACCCAGGGCGCCAGTGCCACCGGTGACGAGGGCCAGTCGTCCTTCGAGTCGTCCATCCACAGCGGTGCCTCCTCGGTGCTCCAGGGAAATTTCCTTCCGTTTCCTTCCGTTTCCTTTTCCTGGCCCCTTACCCGGCCCGGGTGGAGGTGTGCCGGCTCCGCGGGATGCCTTGCCCCTCTCCCGAAGGTATATCTACTTTTGGAAGCTTTTCTTGTCTGATCGGGCATCATGACTTGCCCAATCAGATCCCTTGCAGTTTCCGGGGCGATCGAACGTCACGGGGCTTCGTCTCCAATCTGAATCCAGAGTCACGGAAGGGACCGTCATATGGAGCTGGAATTCCGCACCACCTCACCCCTGAAGGAAGCATCAGAACTGCTGGCCGTCCCCGTCTTCCAGTCCAGGGAGGATCTTGTCGGACTGGCTGCTGAGTTGGACCAGGCTCTGGGGGGGATCCTTTCCCGGGCTCGTTCCCGTGGAGATTTTCGCGGACGGGAGGAAGACTCCCTTCTGCTCTATGCCTCAGAGGAGGAAGGCCCGGCTCGTGTCGCATTCCTGGGCGCAGGCCCCCAGGACGAAATGGATGCAGACCTGATTCGGCGGGTGGCGGGGCGGGCGGTTCGCTTGGCCGAGGCCAACTCGGTCACTCAACTCTCCTTCCTGGTTCCCCAGGGGAATGGAGAAGGGGTGAACGTGCACGACGTGGCCTACCGAGTCCAGGCGGCAGCCGAGGGTATGGCCCTGGCTTCCTGGGACTTCAGGGAGCTGGTCTCGGAGAAGGACCCGGAGGAAGAAGATGGCCCGCCGCCCCTGGTGACGGAGGGGTGGCTTCACCTGGATTCTTCTGCTCAGGATCCTGAGGAGGTGGATGGAGACGGAGCGGTCCGGACCGGCCATGCGGTTGCGGAGGGACAGAACCTGGCCCGGGATCTCCAGTGGCGACCGGGGAACGTGGCCACGCCAACGCACCTGGGTTGGGTGGCGGAACAGTTGGCCGACGCTTACGGGTTCGGTTCGCGGATCCTGGGCCCCGGGGAGCTGGAAGAGGAAGGGATGGAGGCGTTGCTGTCCGTCTCCCGGGGATCGGACGAAGAGCCCCGCTTCATCGTGCTGGAGCATCGCGGAGCCGGTGATGACGTCCCCATGGTGGCGCTGGTGGGGAAGGGACTCACCTTCGATACCGGGGGGGTTTCGCTGAAACCGGCCAAGGGGATGGAGTCCATGAAGTACGACATGTCCGGCGGGGCTGCCGTCCTGGGTGCCATGAAGACGGTGGGGCTCCTCCAGTTGCCCATCAATGTGGTGGGGGTGGTTCCCTCCTCCGAGAACATGGTGAACGGCTCGGCCAACAAGCCCGGCGACGTGATCGGGACCCGAGCGGGAAAGACGGTGGAGGTCATCAACACTGATGCGGAGGGGCGATTGATCCTGGCCGATGCCCTCTCGTACACGGTGGATCACTTCTCTCCTGCCGCGGTGGTGGACTGTGCGACTCTCACAGGGGCCTGCGTCGTTGCCCTGGGTCACCACGCCGCAGCCCTGCTGGGAACCGATGACGATCTCATGGACGAGCTGAGGGCGGCCGGTGATAGGAGTGGGGAGCGCTGCTGGCCCCTCCCCCTGTGGAAGCCGTACCGAAAGCAGCTGGAAAGTACCGTGGCCGACCTGAAGAATGTGGGGGGACGGCCAGCCGGTAGCATCACGGCCGGTTGGTTCCTGTCCGAGTTCGTGGGCTCCACCTCCTGGGCCCACCTGGACATCGCCGGTACGGCGTACGGTGAGAGCGACCGCCCCTATCACCGGAAGGGGGGCTTTGGGTTTCCCACCCGGCTCCTTGCCGAGTGGCTCCTGGCCAGGAGCAGTTAGTCTACATGCGTCATCTGGCGAATTGTGGTGTGGTCGGGGGGATGGTACTCCTCCTTCTCGTCTCCGCTCCTCTCGGGGGTGTGGGCCAGGAAATCGGGAGCGAGGGCCAGGAAACGATTATCGGGAAGGCCGGCGTGCTGGCCCATGGTATGCCTCATTCCAGGGACACGGTGCCCGACGAGCCGCCGCCCATGGAGCCCGACACCCTGCCGGAGCTCCCACCTCCACCCGACCTGGACACGATTCCCGACCAGGAGATTCCCGAGGCCGAGATCGCCCCGGAGGATAGCATCATCCCCCGGAATCTCCCGGAGATGTCCCAGCCCGTTCCACCCGGGTGGCGGACGGGGATCTGGGAATGGGATCGGGAAGGGATCCAGGCCAGTCGGGCGGTCACCCTGGCTGAGCTCCTGGAGGAGGTCCCCGGCGTGCTGGGGATCCGTGGGGGAGATCATGGAAATCCGGTCACGATTCTGGGCATGGGCCTGGGTCCAGGCCGGGTCCGGGTTTTTGTGGACGGTTCGGAACTGGCCCCCTTGGACGGCGGTGTCCTGGACCTGAGCCGGATCGGTCTGGTTGGACTGGATCGGGTGCGGCTCGAGAGGAGGATGGGCGAGATCAGAGTCCACCTTCTGGGAATGCAGATGGTGGATCCACGGGTCTACACGCTCCTGGAGGTGGGGACCGGAGATCTTCAGACCAATTTATTCCGGGGTACCTTCGCCCACCCCGATGCCCTGGGGGGAAACGTTCTCCTGGCCCTGGATCGGATCGACACTGACGGACCGGCCCGGCAGGAGCCCGGGGCTGCCTACGGAGTCCATCTGCGACATGCCATCCTGCGGAACGAGGATGGTGGTCTGGCCTGGTCTGTGAGGCGGATGACCTCGCGACGGACCGAGGACTTCTTCGACCCTCGGGATGTGAATCGAACGGATTGGCGTCTTCAGGGGCGATATCGGATCTGGCAGGACATCCTGGCCGACGGCTTCTACCATCACTCCTCCCTGGGTGTGGGTGGAGATGGCGCGGACGCTGACACCCTCATCACCCAGGAGGCCCGGAGTCAGGTCGGAGGCCGACTGGCCCTGGATCGGGGGTCCTGGTGGGCAGAGGCCGAAGCCAGAAGGCAGGGAGGAACGGGCTGGCCCGATGGTGTCCAGGGCGTCGAAGCCGGCGCCCTCCTGGGCAATTTCGTCGGGGCGTCTGCGAGTATGGAGCGGCAGAGCTGGGATGGGGAGGCTGGTACCACGCTTCATGGCCGCCTCTGGACGTCCCCTGTCCTGGGCGTCTCCCTCTTCGCGGAAGGGGAGTCGGGCCGCAAAGCGGTCCCCTCCATGGTCTTTCCTGAACTCCCGGCCGAAGAGCCACCCGAGAGCGGGAACGGCGATGGGGATGAGGCCAATGGGGACGAGGAGAACGGAACCGAGGTCGTGGATCGATATCCCCCGCGCTTCCAGGAGCTCACCGGCTTCCGGGTCGGTGCCGAGTTCCAGCAGGGTGACCTTTCGCTGGGGGCTGCCTTCCTGGGGGTGGATCCCGACTCCCTTCATCCCACCGGACTGCCTTTCGATCGGGGAGGTCCTACGGTGGCTGGGGGGATGCGGACCGGGATTGAGCTGTCCGGACGCGTCCCGCTCACCCCACTCCTCGATGGTCTGACTTTGCAGGGGGAAGGGCAGATCTGGGAGGCCATGCCTGATTGGAGCTACGGGCCGGAGAAGAGCTGGGACGTAGGCATCCGATATCACAACGTCTTCTTCGACACCCGGAACCTGGAGGTCTGGACCGATGTGGGGCTGCGGGGTCGGGATCGGATGGCCGTCCCCCTGGCCGACCCTGGCGATCCGGAGGCCGGCGGCCTCCAGGGCGTCCCGGTGAATCAGAGTTACTATGCCCGGGTCCAGATCCGGGTGGTCTCGGCGAAGATCTTCATCCAATGGGACAATTTCACCTTCCGGGACGACAACATGGATCTGCCCGACCGGGCCCTTCCCCGAACCCGAGTCTTCTACGGCGTCCGGTGGACCCTCTGGAACTGACAGTGCCGGATCCAGGGGAGAAGTCCGGTCCAGGGTCGGCTGGGGTTGAGTGGAATGGTATTCAGCCATTACGATTGAAGGCTAATGGTTGAAACTCCCATTCGGAGCATGACCGGATTCGGGGAAGGGGAGCGGGAGCTCTCCTTCGGCCGCCTTCGGGTCGAAATCCGGACCGTCAATCACCGGTACCTGAAGCTCCAGATCCGGCTTCCCAACGGTTCCGAGCGCCTCCAGCCCGCCCTGGAGAGCCGGGTTCGTGAGCGGCTCTCCAGGGGTCATGTCTCCATGACCATCTCCGTGGAGCCGTTGACGGAGGAAGACGACGGTTCGGTGCCCGTGGACCTGCTACGGGCCCGTGGGTACCGCGATGCCCTGCGGCGCCTACAGGAGGAGTTGGGACTGGGTGGGTCGGTGGATATCTCTCTCGTGGCTGCCTTTCGGGACGTGTTCCGGGCGCCGGATCGGGATTCCAGCCGGATCGAGCTGGCGGAGCAAGACGTGACTCCCGCCCTGGATGTGGCGCTGGAGCAGCTCGTCTCCATGCGGGAGGAGGAGGGGCGGCGACTGGCCCGAGATCTCTCGGGGCGCCTGGAGGTCCTCCAGTCGGAGTTGACCCAGGTGAAGGAGCGGGCTCCCCATCGGCTCACCGAAGAGCGAGACCGCCTCCGTCAGGCCATTCGGGAGCTCCTGGACGATGGGATCGGAGTGGACGAAGAACGGATCGCTCGAGAGATTGCGCATCTGGCTGAGCGGTGGGACATCCATGAGGAGGTGGTCCGGCTCACGTCCCACCTTCAGATGTTCCGTGAAACCATGGAGGTCGGAAGCGAGGACGGCGTCGGAAAGCGCTTCGGGTTCATCGCCCAGGAGATACTGCGAGAGGTGAACACCATCGGATCCAAGGCAAACGACGCCGTCGTGGCTGCTCACGTCGTGACGATGAAGGAGGAGGTGGAGCGACTCCGGGAACAGCTGGAGAATGTGGAATGATCACCGGCCTCCCGTATCGTCCATGCCCTCTGGTGCTGGCTGCCCCCAGCGGTACGGGCAAGACCACCATCGCCCATGCTCTGGTGGAGCGCTTCGATCACTTCGTGTTTTCGGTTTCAGCCACGACCCGGCGGGCTCGGGAAGGGGAAGTGGACGGGGTGGACTACGACTTCGTTTCCCGGGAAGAATTCCGGGGGATGATCGAGAACCATGCCCTCCTGGAGTGGGCCGAGGTACACGGGAACCTCTACGGAACGCCCCGTCGGAACCTGGAGGCGGCTCAAGATCGAGGGGAGCACGTCGTCCTGGACATTGATGTCCAGGGTGCGCGGCAGATCCGGAAGCGGGCTCCCGGAGCGGTTCTCATCTTCGTGTTTCCCCCGTCGGCGGAAGCCCTCTGGGGTCGACTCACGGCCCGGGGCTCGGAAAGACTGGATGAGGTGAAGCGGCGACTGCGGGCGGGCCGAAAGGAGCTGGAAGAGGCCAGTCATTTCGACTACATCGTGGTCAACGACGACCTGGAGCGGGCTGTCGCCCGAGTCCGGGCCATCGTAGAGGCGGAGAGCCACCGGCCGTCCAGGGTGTTGAATCTGGAGGGTGAGGTGGCCCGGCTTCGGCATGAGATCGACGAGGTTGTGGAGCGCTCCGAAGTGGAAGGGCCGGTGTCCGGCTGACGCTGGACCCGACGAGGATTTCCTGAAAGAGGAGGATCGATGCAGGTATTCACACCCAAGCAAGTGGCCAAGAGTACGGGAAGCAAGTACCTGGGCGTCCTGGTGGCTGCAAAGTACACACGTGAACTGAACGCCCTTCCCAGGGATCTGAAGCCCCTGGGTCAGGAGAAGAAGCTCACGACTCGGGCCATGGAGGCGCTGACCTCGGGACAGATCGAGTTCCGGCTCGTCGGCCGCCGCCGCAAGGGCGAGTAACCCCATGGGCGCCCGGACCCTGGCGCCTCGACCTCCCTGGAAGGGGAGGCGTATCGTTGTGGGTGTCTCCGGCGGCATCGCTGCGTACAAGTCAGTGCAGCTGGCCCGGGATCTGACCCGACTGGGGGCCGAGGTGGATGTGCTCATGACTCGGTCGGCCACCGAGTTCGTGGGCCCCATCTCCTTTGAAGGGGTCACCGGTCGGCCAGCTCTGACCTCCCTCTGGTCGGCTCAGGGGGTAGCCCGTCACGTCGGGGTGGCCAGAGACGCGGATCTCCTCATTGTGGCCCCGGCCACTGCTGATCTCCTGGCCCGGGCCGCCGGAGGGCGGGCCGACGATCTCCTGACCACGGTTCTCATCACGGTCCGCTGCCCCGTCCTCATGGCACCTGCCATGAACCACCGGATGTGGACCCACCCTCAGACCACGCTCAACGCCTCCCACTGCCGGGAAGCCCTGGGGTATGAACTCCTGGGGCCTACCACCGGTCCATTGGCCGTTGGGGAAGGGGAGGGAGAGGGTCGAATGGTGGAGGTGGAGGAGATCGTGGAACGGGCTGGTGTCCTTCTGGGCCAGGACGAGAACTGGGCGGGCCGCAGGGTGGTCATCACCTCCGGCCCCACCCGGGAGCCGTTGGACCCGGTCCGGTTCCTGGGAAACCGCTCCTCAGGTCGCATGGGCTTCGCTCTGGCCAGGGAAGCGGCCCTTCTGGGTGCCCGTGTCACCGTCGTGTCCGGTCCCACGGCCCTCCCCGATCCTTCCGGCGTAGAGGTGCGGCGGGTAGAAACGGCTCGGGAGATGCTGGCGGCCACCGAAGCCCTGATCCCGGAAGCCGATGTAGCCATCTATGCCGCCGCCGTTGCCGACTACCGACCCGGCCAGACCCGGGAACGAAAGACACGGAAGGAGGAGACAGGCCACCGCATGGCCGTGGAGCTGACCGAGAACCCCGACATTGCTCGGGAGACCCGCAGCCTCCGGCCCCAGTCCTGTGTGGCTGTAGGATTCGCCCTCGAAACGGAGGAGCTAAGGGAGCGGGCCTCCAGAAAACTGGAGTCCAAGGGTTTCCACCTGATTGTGGCCAATCCGGCCGGCGAGCACGACGCCGGGTTCGAGTCTGACACGAATCGGGTGACCCTTCTGGATCGGGACGGAGGAGAGGAGTCTCTTCCCCTCATGACGAAGGCAGAGGTAGCCCGGGAGGTTTTGGCTCGAGTCACAGCCTGGCTTTCGGCCCGGGACGCCTCTCCCACCCAGGGAAGGGACGCATCGTGAGTGACGAGCCCCTGGACCCGGCGTTGTTAGCCCGTTTTTTTCGTCAACGGAGGGAGTTGGGGTCTGGATCCCTCATCTTCGATTCCCTCCAGGGGGACGAGGCCCTTGAGCTTGTGAAGATGGCTCGAGAGCGCAGCTTGGCTTCCCCGGAGCGGGATGGCCCTGCCAGGAGCGTGGAAGGGAAGTTGGCGACATTTTCGGCCCCTGGCAGGACCCATCGCCCCCAGGGGTTGGACCCGGAAGCCAGTAAGCTGGAGACCGGCTCCACCGATTCGGATCGATCGGGTGGGGAGGAATTCCAGGGAGGGCAGATCTTTGAGCCGCCCACCGAGTACTCCGCACTCCGGGAGGCGGCATTGACCTGCACCCGGTGCCGCCTTGCCCAGGGACGGTCCCAGGTCGTGTTTTCCGATGGAAATCCAGATGCCAGGGTCATGGTGGTGGGAGAGGCGCCCGGGGCCAACGAAGACCGGACCGGCCTACCCTTCGTGGGTCGGGCCGGGAAGCTCCTGGATCTCCTCCTTGCCTCGGTAGGGCTTTCCCGAGAGGATTCGGTCTACATCTGCAACGTCCTCAAGTGTCGACCTCCGGGGAACCGGGATCCGAGACAGGACGAGATCAAGCGCTGCGCACCCTGGCTGCATCGCCAGATCGAACTGGTGGCCCCTGAGGTCATCCTGGCGGTAGGGACCTTCGCCGGCCGGCTCCTGTCCGGAAAGGAGATGGCGCTCGGCCGGCTGAGAGGCCAGGTTTACAGTTACCGGGGAACGCCCCTGGTGGTGACCTACCACCCGGCAGCCCTCCTCAGGAATTCCCGGTGGACCCGGGCCACCTGGGACGACCTTCAGCTTCTCTGCCAGGTCCTCGACGGCGATTGAGCCGCGGTTCGCCCGGCCTCCCGCACCTCTGAGCCACCACTGCACCGTGCCCAGTTCTACCCAGTCCTCCCCCTCCCCTGCTGCGGAACAACCTCCGCAGGAGAGAGGTCCGTCCCCAGCGAATAGCGGCATGCACCGGATCGGTCACGACCGGGAGCCGCCCTTCTCACGCCAGGCTGAAGCCTCGGTTCTAGCCGGAGTCCTCCTGGACCCGGAATCCATGATCAAGATCGAGGACGTGCTGGACGATAGCATGTTCTATTCGGAGAATCACCGGATTCTCTTTCGGGGGATGCGACACCTCCACGAGAAGCGCGTTGCCATCGATGTGGTGACGCTGGGTGACCACCTTCGCTCCACGGAGGAGTTGGAGCGGGCCGGTGGCGAAGAGTACCTGGCCGAGCTCCTGGATGCCGTGCCCACGGCAGCCAATATCCAGTACCATGCCCGCCTGGTCCGGGACAAGGCCCTCCTCCGCCGACTCATCGATGTCTCTACCCGGACCATCCAGGACGTCTACTCTCCAGGGGAGCGGAGTGTGGAAGAGCTGGTGGATGAGGCCGAATCACGAGTCTTCCAGGTGGCCGAAAGCCATGACCGGGGCGGATTCGTCTGGATCAAGGATCTCCTCTGGGAAGCCTTCGAGAATATCGAGAAGCTCCAGAAGAGTGATGGCGGACTTACTGGGGTTCCGTCTGGATTCGGCACCCTGGATCGGATGACCACGGGGCTCCAGAGTGGAGACCTGATCATCGTGGCTGCCCGGCCATCAATGGGAAAGACTTCCTGGGTGCTGAACGTAGCCCAGAACGCTGCCATCTCCCACAAGACTCCCGTGGCCATCTTCTCACTGGAGATGTCCAAGGAGCAGCTCGTCCAGCGACTCCTCTGTGCCGAAGCCCGGGTGGATGCCCAGAAGCTCCGGACCGGACGTCTCTCTCCCTCCGACTATCAGCGAATCGGGACGGCCGGAGCCAAGTTGAACACGGCACCCATCTGGATCGATGACTCACCAGGGGGGACGGTGCTGGAGATGCGAGCCAAGGCTCGTAGGCTCAAGGCCGAGGGGGGCCTGGGCCTCCTGGTCATCGACTACCTCCAGCTCATGGGGGGGTCGGGCCGGCAGGAGAGCCGTCAGCAGGAGGTGAGTCAGATCTCCCGGGGTCTGAAGGGGCTGGCCCGGGAGTTGGACGTGCCCGTCATCGCCCTCTCCCAGCTTTCCCGGGGACCGGAGCAGCGGACGGACCATCGTCCCCAGCTGTCGGACCTCCGCGACTCCGGTTCCATTGAGCAGGATGCCGATCTGGTCATGTTCCTGTACCGTCCCGAGTACTACAGTTCCACAGGGCAGGATGAGGACGGAAACTCCCTGGAAGGGAAGGCCGAACTCATTGTCGGGAAGCAGCGGAATGGTCCCACCGGAACGGTGGAACTCTACTTTCACAAAGCATATACCCGTTTTGACGATGTGGCGCCCGAACCCGACGAGGCCTTTCCTCCCGGGGGCGGCCGACCGCCGGAAGGAAGCGGGGGGGGGAACCGGGAGGACCTGCCTTTCTGACGAAGGGAGTATGGGTGATCTCCACCTCACACGGTGCCAGAATGCAGAGGGGGAAGTGGGATGGGTAGAATCGGGGTGGTTGTGCCGGCAGCCGGGACAGGTCAGCGGATGGGGGGTCGGAAGAAGGTCTTCCTGGAGCTTGCCGGAGAGCCCATCCTGCGGTATACGCTCCGGCCGTTCATCGGGCATCCGCACGTGGAGGCGATTCGCGTAGCCCTCCCCGCAGGAGAGGCATCGGATCCCCCCTCCTGGCTCCAGGATCTGGATCCCCGGGTGAAGGTGGTGGCCGGGGGTGCATCCCGGACCGAATCGGTCTATCGCGCACTTCTGGCCCTTCCGGACGGCCTGGAGGTGGGGGTGGTCCATGATGGGGCCCGGCCCTTCGTCACCCATGAGATTCTGGAACGTTGTGTGGAGGTGGCTCGAAAAGGGGAGGGGGGAGTGGCCGGCTGGCCCATGGTGGACACCTTGAAAGAGGTAGACGCCTCCCAACAGGTCGTGGCAACCCCGGATCGGAGTCGATACTGGAAGGCTCAGACCCCTCAGGCTTTTCCTCTGGAGCAGCTTCTCGCCGCATATCGCCAGAGTATGGAGCGGGATTTCCATCCCACCGATGACTCGGCTCTCTTTGCCCGCTTCGGAGGGACGGTCCGCATGGTTGAGGGAGGAGCCTGGAACCTGAAGGTGACCCATCCGGCCGATCTGGTCCTGGCAGAGGCTCTACTTAAGTGGAAGCGTGAAGATGCCTAGTCAGGAGGCCGGCCTCCCACGTCTTGACTGGGTGTCAGGCAATGACGCGGCTATTGACCAGGTTGCGGCCCATCTGGAATCCGGCGGACTGCTGGCCTATCCCACCGAGACGGTCTATGGGCTTGGCGCTCGGGTTTCGCCGGCGGAGGTGAAGCGGGTACAGGCCCTGAAGGGACGCGATGTCTCCAAGCCATTCCTTCTCCTCATTCCCACTCCCTCGGTCCCTGACCTGGCCTGGACGGACCAGGCTCGGGCGCTGGCTCAAGCATTTTGGCCCGGACCTCTGACGCTGGTCCTGGACGACCCTGCTGAGGCCTACCCGGCGGGTGTCCGGGGCCCTGGGGGAGGGGTTGCCATTCGGCTCAGCTCCTCTCCATTTGTGTCAGCTCTTCACAGGGTCTGGCCCCAAGCCCTCCTCTCTACCAGCGCCAACCGAAAAGGGGCGCCCCCGGCCCGAGATGCCCAGGCCGTGGAGGAGGCTTTTGGACAGGAGGGAGGAGGGGGGGAGGAATCGGGGCTCTGGCTGGTGGATGGAGGGGAGCTTCCAGCGTCGCCTCCATCCACCATCGTCGACTGTACTGAGCCCCTTGTTCGGATTCTCCGGGAGGGTGCCATCCCTTCCCGAGCAGTGGAAAAATGCCTAAACCTTTCAGTCCATGATTGAACCGGATGACTTCAACCAGGTGGGTGGCCGGACCGATGGTCCCAGTTGAGAACGAGGAAGATCCAGGGAGGGAGAAGGAAGGCCAGGCCTTCCGAATCCTCTTCGTATGCACGGGCAACACGTGCAGGAGCCCCATGGCCGAAGCGCTGGCCCGTGAGAAGCTGGCCCAGCGAGGGTGGTCAGGCGTGGAGGTGCGTTCGGCCGGCGTGGCGGCCATCTCTGGGGGACGCCCCAGCGAGGGAGCGGTCCGGGTAGCCGGCCGCCAGGGGATCGAACTGGCCGAGCATCGCAGCACGCCCTTGGATGCCCGTCTGGTAGGACAAGCCGACCTCATCCTCACCATGTCGCCCGGACACCTGGAGGCGGTCCATTACCTGGAAGGTGGAGATCGGGCTGCCGTCATCACCGGATTTGCCGCCGGTCAGGAGGGGAGGGGAACAGAGGAGCGGGGATCCACGCCCGGGGTGGCCGATCCTTTCGGAGGAGATGATGAGGCGTACGAGGCTGCGTTTCGCCAACTGGACGAGCTCCTGGAGGCTGTTCTGGACCGAATCGCGCCAGTGGTGGCTCCATGACGGAACGTATCCGGCCGCCCACCTCCAGTACCCGGGTCTTTGCCCTCCTGGGCGATCCTGTGGCTCATTCCCTCTCCCCGGTTATGCAGAATGCGGCTCTGGAGTCATTGGGGGAGGATGGAGTGTACGTGGCTCTCCGCTGTAGGGAGGCCCAGCTCAACGGGTTGATCCGGGGCCTGGCTCTGGCCGGAGGCGGAGGGAACGTGACCCTCCCTCACAAGGAGCGGGCTACAACAGCACTGGACCGTCCCACCGAAGCCGTTCGTCGCACGGGTGCATGCAATACCTTCTGGCTGGAAGATGGTGATGTGCACGGCGACAACACTGATGTGGAGGGACTTCGCCGAGCGCTTCACCGCTTGATGGGGGGTGTGCCGGAGGGGGCTTCCGTTCTCCTCCTGGGGGCCGGTGGAGCTGCCCGGGCCGCGCTGGCGGCCCTCCTGGACGACTCGGTGGCCCGAGTGGATCTATTGAATCGGACGGTGGAGCGGGCCCGTGCCGTGGCTCGGCGCCTCGGGGGAGACCGAACCCACGTCCTGGACAGTCGGCTTCGCCTTGGCGAGCGAAGCTATGACCTGGTGGTCAACGCTACACGCCTCGGGCTGGGAGAGGGCGACCCCGTCCCTCTGGAGCTGGGCACGGAGGCGGAGGCCGGGGCTGTTCTGGACCTGGTGTACGGTGTTGGGGAAACACCGCTTGTGACCCGTGCCCGGGAGTTGGGAATCCCAGCCATGGATGGAGGGGAGATGCTCCTTCAGCAGGGTGCCGTAGCCTTCGAGCGCTGGTGGCAGCAACCCGCCCCGGTGGATGCCATGCGTGGGGTGCTTGATCGGATCCGGGACCGGGTGGCCCCCTGATGGGCGCGGTCGGTTCGGTCCGGGGGGCCTTCGACCGGATGGTTCATCTCCTCCTACCCCCTGCGTGCCACGGATGCCGGTCCCCTCTCACCCCGGGACAGGAACAGGTGTGTCAGCAGTGCCGGACGCTCTTGCGGCCCGGCGGGCATCCCCGATGCTCCCGCTGTCATGCTCCCCGGGGGACCGGCGTCCATCCCTCCCGTCCCTGCCCTGAGTGTGTCCATTGGCCTTCGGAGCTGAATCGGGCACGGTGGAGTTATGTGCTGGCCCCTCCTGCCGACGCCCTGGTTCACGGGCTGAAGTATGACGGATGGCCCGAGCTGGCCGGATTCATGGCTCACCGAATGGCGCGGCTGGTTCCTCCCCTGAAGCTACCGGAGGAGACGAGGCTGGTCCCGGTCCCCACGACACCGGAGCGTGAGCGGAGTCGGGGCTACAACCAGGCCCATCTGCTGGCCTGGCACCTCTCCAGGGAACTGGGGTTTCCTCTTCTCCCGGGCCTTGCCCGTCAGGGTGGAGGAGGGACGCAGGTATCCTTGCAACGGGATGAGCGCAGAGCTAACGTCGAAGAGGCTTTCCGCCCCGTACCAGGTGCGTCCACTTCTCTGAAGGATCGTGTGGTTCTCCTGGTGGATGACGTTCTCACCACCGGCGCCACGGCCAGTGCGGCAGCCAGGGTTCTGGGGGCCATGGGGGCGAGCCACGTCACCCTCCTCGCCTTTGCCCGGACTCTGGATGGTTCCGGGGCGGAAGGGGGATAAGGACCACCATCCGGGCTTTCCCGAACGAATCACCCATCCCCTCCTGACGGTGCCTGTCACCGCCGGCCCGGGGAAACCGAGTAGCATTCAGACCAAATCAACCCGAGGGAGTACTGCTGATATGTCCATTCGAGTGGGAATCAACGGCTTCGGTCGCATCGGACGCCTCTGCCTCCGTGCCGGGATCGAGTCGGGACGGGATGACCTTGAATTCGTCGCCGTCAACGACCTCACTGATGCAGCTACCCTGGCTCACCTCTTCAAATACGATTCGGTCCACGGGGTCTTTCCTGGGCGCGTGGAGGCCTCGGACGAGGGGATCCAGATCGATGGCCATAGCGTCAAGGTCCTGAGCCAGCCGGACCCGGAGCAGCTTCCCTGGGACGCGCTGGGCGTGGATGTGGTCGTGGAATCCTCGGGACGCTTCACGAAGAGGGATGACGCGGCCAAGCACCTGGCCGCCGGTGCCCGGAAAGTCCTGATCTCCGCTCCCGGGAAGCAGGAAGACGTGACGGTGGTCCTGGGCGTGAATGAATCCAGCTACGATCCGGCGAACCACCACGTCGTTTCCAATGCCTCCTGCACCACCAATTGTCTGGCGCCGGTGGTGAAGGTTCTTCTCGAGCGGTTTGGGTTCGTTCGGGGACTCATGACCACAGTCCATGCCTACACCAACGACCAGTCCACCCTGGATGCCCCCCACAAGGACCTCCGCCGGGCCAGGGCGGCGGCTCTCTCCATGATCCCCACGACCACTGGGGCCGCCAAGGCCACCTCCCTGGTCCTGCCGGAGGTGGAAGGAAAGCTGGATGGGATGGCCATCCGGGTTCCGACGCCCAATGTGTCGTTGGTCGACCTGACTGCAGAGCTGGAGCAGGACGTGACCGTGGAGGAGGTGAATCTGGCTTTTCAGGAGATGGCTCAGGGGCCCATGGCCGGCATCCTGGACGTTTCCCCCCTTCCCCTGGTCTCTGTGGACTTCGTAGGCAACTCAGCCTCCTCGGTGGTGGACCTCCAGAGCACCTCGGTGGCTGGAGGCCGACTGGTGAAGGTCCTGGCCTGGTACGACAACGAATGGGGGTATTCAAGCCGCGTGGTGGACATGGTCCGCTACATGGGCGAGCGACTCGATAGCGCGGGCGAGGGCTGATACAGTGCCCCGTACCCTGAGTCTGGAGGAGTTGGGGAAGGACGAGCTGAAAGGCGTGCCGGTGATGGTGAGGGTGGATTACAACGTCCCCCTCTCCTCGTCGGGTCAGGTCTCCGACACCACCCGATTGGAGGCGTCCCTCCCCACCCTCCGGTACCTGACCCGTCATGGAGCCCGGATGATTCTGGTCTCCCACCTTGGGCGGCCCGACGGTCAGCCGGATCCGAAGGCTTCATTGGGCCCCGTGGCTCAGGTTCTGGAGGGGCTCCTGGAGACCTCCGTCCCACTGGTTACCGATCCGCTGGACTCACCGGAGCTCCTCCAGCGGGTGGAGGGGATGGAAGATGGAGAGGTCATCCTCCTGGAGAACATCCGCTTCCATCCGGGGGAAACGGAGAACGACCCGGAGTTGGTCCGTGCGTTGACGCGGCTTTGTCGGGTCTTCGTAGGAGATGCTTTCGGGGCGGTTCATCGAGCCCACGCCTCCACTGAAGGCGTGCCCAGGCTCCTGCGTGAGAAGGGGGGGCGAGCTGTGGCGGGCCACCTGGTCCAGAAGGAGCTCCGGTTTCTCCGAGAGGCGCTGGAAGATCCGGATCGCCCCTTCGTGGCCGTCATGGGAGGTGCCAAGATCTCGGGAAAGATCGACCTCATCGAGTCCATCCTCCCCCGAGTGGATCGGCTTCTCATCGGCGGTGCCATGGCCAACACCTTCTTCCAGGCCCTGGGTCTGGAGGTGGGGAAGTCCCTGGTGGAGCCGGATCGGGTCGAGATGGCGGGCACGTTGCTGGAGAGGGCCGGCGACGCCATCCTCCTCCCTGTGGATTGCGTGGTGGCCGATGAGGTCACCTCCGATGCAAAGACGCAGATCCGGGACCGAACTGAAATCCGGCCCCATGATCGGATTGTAGACATCGGTCCCCGGAGCCGAGATGTGTTCGCCAAGGAGATCGCAGGAGGCCAGACACTTCTGTGGAACGGCCCCATGGGGGTCTTCGAGATGGCCCCCTTTTCCGAGGGAACCATGGCGTTGGCCAGGGCCATGGCCGAGGCAGCGGATGGAGGGGCTACGGTGGTCGTGGGAGGCGGGGACTCGGCGGCGGCAGCCCAGGTCGCCGGGGTGGCTGCGCGCCTTACCCACATATCCACTGGCGGTGGGGCTTCTCTGGACCTTCTGGCCGGGAAGCCACTTCCTGGCGTGGATGCTCTGGAATCCTCAGACAAGAGCCTGGAGGAGGTGTGATGGGACGGACCGTCGTCGCAGGAAACTGGAAGATGAATCATGGCCCCAGAGATGCGGAGGCCTTCGCCCGGGCGTTGCGGCTGCCCCATAATCCGGAGCTGGAGGTGATCCTCTTTCCACCCGCGCTTTCCCTTTCTGCCCTTGAACAGGCTCTTGCGGAGCGGGACTTTTCCGTGTCCCTTCGCCTGGGAGTCCAGAACATCCACTGGGAAGAGTCCGGAGCCTTCACTGGTGAGCAAAGTGCGCCCATGGTGGCTCAGACTGGTGCCACCCATGTCCTGGTGGGACACTCGGAGCGACGTCAGATCTTCGGCGAGACCGACGACGATACGCGCCGGAAGCTGGCTGTTGCGGCAGCGGTCGGATTGATTCCCGTCCTCTGCGTCGGCGAAACGCTGGAGGAGCGGGAGGGAGGGCGTCTCGAGGAGGTCCTGCGTCGGCAGGTTGAAGGGGCTCTGGGCCCTGCGTCGACCCGGGAGGCCCTCTCTGAAAATGGAGGCTTCCTCCTGGCGTACGAACCGGTGTGGGCCATCGGAACCGGTGAGACAGCCACACCCGATGACGCGTCCCATGCCCATGGTCTTCTCCGGAAGATGCTTCAGGATCGACTGGGCTCGGACTCCGTGGACCCACGCCGGGTTCCCATCCTCTATGGTGGTTCGGTGAAGCCCGGAAATGCCGCCGAACTCCTGGAGGGCGCCGATGTGGATGGCGTCCTGGTGGGTGGCGCTTCCCTGGAGCCGGATTCCTTCCAGCGGATTGCAGAAGCGGCCGGCTGACTCGAACGAGTTCAGGGAGCTTCGGTCCCAGAGAGGACCATTAGAAGGCTGTTGAAGCGGTAGAGGCGTCACCGGGAAGGGGTCCAGAAGGCCGTTGAAGAAGTACAGGGACCACCGCGACGGGGTCTTGCGAGTCTGGGTCGAGGCGGGTTGCTGAAGGCGATGCGGTAGCATCGGTAAAGCGGCCCAACGAAGATCCGGGGGCACACCCCCCCTTCCCCNTTCGGGTTGGGCCGGCAGGGAGCCCCCTCGGTCGTTGGCTCCNCTCGACGTAGCTTTCGCTATGCCTCCGGGTCGCCGCCTACGATGGAGCTNNCTGGCGTTCCCAACGGTGGCACCTCTNCTTCTTCAACAGCCTTCTAGGTGTGAATCAGCGACTCGAATCAGGACGGACGTCTTTTCTTCAAGACTACGGGACTGTGGCTTACCCCGTTGA
>SL_3KL_010_SEDDRAFT_10000682_pt1 | contig 28988 bp, 25 predicted proteins | sample SodLakKL_010_SED_2_FD_10381 | JGI IMG/M metagenome (IMG submission 10381)
GTAAGAGTTCAGAGTGGACTGGTTTCAGGGGTGTTTTTCCTGGACTACCAGGATGGCCAGGAAGTTGAATACAGTGGTAATTTTGAGGTTTTTTCAGGGAACGCCTGGATTGCTGCAATTGATGAAACCCTCGAAGATTTTTCGGGGGGGATCGATTTTTCACAAGAGAGTGTTTCGGTAAGAGAAGGAAGGGCTTTTTTAGATGAGACCGAGTTAAATTTTTCCGGTAAATATTTTCTTCCCGGGGAAGAGTTTGAACTAACACTTGATTTAAAAAGCTTGGAACTGGCTTATATTCAGGGCATTTTAGAAAAAGCGGGGTTCTGGGAAGCAGAATTCCCGGATATCTCGGGGAGGGGAGATGTTTCTCTTAACGCCCTCGGATCTTTAGAAAGACCTTTAGTGGATGCAGTTTTTGCAATTTCCGGGGGGCAATTTGGCCCACTCGCCTATTCCCAACTGGAGGGTTCACTCTCCTATGAAGGGGATGGCTTCGATAAGAATCCCCTGGCCCGGGTCAATTTAAATATTGCCCGGGGCTGGACTGAAGAAATTGAATTTTCCGGACTGGAAGCACAGTTAAACTTTGCAGGCGAGTCTTTTGCAGAAAACCCTCTGGTCGAGCTAGATTTTTCTCTTGACCAAGGACAGGCTGATGATTTTGAAGTTTCGGGGCTTAAAGGATCAATGTCCTACCGGGCTGAACTCTGGGGAGAAAACCCCTTTGCCGAGCTTGATTTTAAAATCGATTATGGCCAGTTCCAGCAGTTGGGATTCAATCAGGTGCAAGGAATGATTTCTTACCAGGATGAGTTTCTAAGCATCCATGAACTTCGGGGAGAGTTTGCTGGGGGACAATTCTCCTTAAATGGTCTGGTGGGAACAGAACTATTGCTGGCTGCCGAATTTTCAGACGTTGACCCCTCCCGTTTACCTGATGATCTCCCCTGGCCGGAAGAAATTGACCCCCGAGGAAATTTGGGGGGAGAGATTTTATTATCCGGTCCCTGGAATGACTGGGATAAAATTAGTATCGCCGGCGATGTCCGCTGGGAAAATCCTCGTTTGGCCGGTATGGATTTCCAGGAAGTTGAAGGTGTTTTCTGGACGGGTGGCGAAGAAATCTTTTTCAGCCCCTTAATTATAAGAGATAATTTTGGTGGACTGGTAGAAATCCAGGGGACCACTGACTTTAACCTGCAGAATTTTGACTTTCAACTCTGGGCTTCCGGGATTGACATAGAAAATTACCCCCTGGAAGAAAATATTTTCGGAAAGCTTGATATAAATGGCCGGCTTTTTGGTTCTCTGGAAAACCCGGGTTTTCAGGGGAATTTCAGTGGGAAAAATTTGGTTCTGAGAGAAGAGGAGCTCGGGGAAATTGAAGGCCGGTTTGCCTGGGAAAATGACCGGGTTCAATTTGAACAGGTTTACCTTGTTCACCCTTGGGGTCAGCTGGATGCTTGGGGTACAATTGATCTGAGTGGAGATCAGCCTCATACCGATCTGTTTGTGAATGCCGAAGGGCCCTGCCTTTCCCCCTTAATTGAACAACTTGATATTCCGTTAGAATTATGGGGTGAAATTAAGCTTGCTCTTGAAATTGAGGGGAGTTTTACCGATCCCACTGCCCGTGGTAATATTGAATTAACTGAGGGTCAATTTGGCGATCAGCCTTTTGATTTTCTTAGGACGGATTTCATCTGGCAGGAGGAAAAACTCGAATTTTCCAACCTTGAGGCCCGTATGGCTGGAGGAGTTTTGAATGGAAGAGGAAGCTTTAAGCTTCCGGAAGAAATAGAATTAGAACTCGAAGGCCGGCATGTAGCCTTAGAAGAAATCAGGGAATGGGAAGAATTTCTTCCGGATGTTAAAGGGAATGCTTCCTTCTCGGTTTCTGCCCGGGGAACTTTGCCCGATCTGCAGGCAGAGGGCTTCCTAAGAGTTGAGAGTATTATGTTTGCCGATGAATATCTGGGTGATATAGAAGGAGATTTTTCCTTCAAAGAAGGGATGTTGGAGCTTAGGGATGTTGTTCTTCGTGGGCAGGAAGGAACTTATTTCATCGAAGGAATGGCCCAGATATTACCTCCCGGAGAACTTGCTCTGGAGTTAAGGACTGAAGAAGCTTCCCTCGACCGGTTACTATCCGTTGCAGGGTGGGATGAATTCTGGGTTCCCCTAATTCCGGTTACTCTGGCCGGGGAACTCAAGGTTAATGGAACTATTGAACGCCCCCATATTGAAATCTCAGGGAGCGCTTTTTATCCGGCGGGAGAACTTGAGATTGTAGGTGGAGGCTATCTTGATGGTCCCTACGAAGGAAAGATTGAGGGGCCGGTTGATTTTGATTTAATTTCTGAATTTTTACCTGAGGATTTTGAAATTCAAGGACAGGGAGAAGTGGAAGTCCTGGTTAATTTTGATGATGCCTGGGAGATTACCGGCGACAATGTTTTTACTGAAATTGCCTTTAATGGAGTTTCTTTTAGCGAAGCAGGAGGTAATTTTTCCTGGAAGTCCGGTCAACCCATTTACCTGGAACAGAGATTTCTGCGTATCTCTGGAGAAACCCTTGAGGTTAAAGGTTTTATTCCCCTTGAACCCCAGCGCCCTGATCTATTTTTGCAGGTATTTACGGAGGGTTTTGATCTGGGCTTTCTGGCGAGTTTTAACCCCCACCTTCTTTCTGTTGGAGGCAAGGCAATGGTTGATGCAACTATCAGTGGTTCAATTGATGAACCGATAATTGATGGAGAAGGGTACCTGCAGGAGGGATCTTTCCGTTACTTTAATTTCCCGGGTGGGGTTGAAGAAATTGAAGGCAAGGTTGTTTTCGCCGGTAATGAAATGCTCATGGAAAATGTCCAGAGCAGATATAGTGAGGGCGGAGATTTGGATCTGAGCGGGAAAATTGGTTTTGACGGTTGGGAACCCGATTATTACGATCTTCTGTTAACTATAGAGCAACTCCATATTAACCATGGAACTGTAGATGGTTATGGAGATGGAGAAATGACCATTACCGGTTCTTATTATGAGCCGGAAATAGTTGGTTATCTGGATGTCTATGATACCGTTATCGGGATACCGTTTGATTGGCCCCACGAGGAAGTTGAAGAAGAAGAACAGATAAATCCTCATTTTGAGCTGGCTTTCAGGCCCGCAGGAAATATTAGGGTTAGAGACGGGAATTTTGACGTGCAGGTTCAGAGTGGAGAACTCATTCTGGATAATCGGATTGGAGATTTAGAAATGGTGGGGGAAGTCGTTTCCCGCCAGGGGAATATCAATTTTTATAACACTAATTTCCGCCTGCTCGAGGGAAGAGCCCGGTTCCTCCGGTTCGGAGAATCAATCCCCCATATTTCCGCTTCTGCCCAGACAACGGTTCGGGATACCCAGGTTTTTGTCTATCTGGATGGGTCTGCCCTGGACATGAATATGCGCCTGGTTTCTCAGCCCCCGATGGATGAACAGGAAATAATGGACCTCCTGGTTTACCGGGGTGGTCTGGGTGATCTATTACGTGGAGATATACCAGGAGCTTTCAGACAGGAATTATGGCGAATTATTGGGGAAACTTTCCGAACCAGCTTCCTGGTTCAGCTGCAGACCACAATTGGAGATTTTCTTGAACTTGACGAGTTTTTAATTACGCCAATTTTACTTGGCGATGAAGAAAGAATTGAATTTTATGTAGGCAAGGCAATAACCGACCGAATTTATATTACCTACACCCAGGATTTTACCGCCAGGGGGAGCAACAGGGAATTTTCAGTGGAGTTTCGTTTGCGCGATAACCTCTTCTTTAGCGGTAGTCTCCAGGACGAAGGGCATTTCCAGTTGGGTGTTGAATTCAACTACCCATTCTAGGAGGGTTTGTTTTGAGCCTGAAAAAAGCGCAGATTATTCCCAGGGAAAAAGAGAAGGGCCTTTGGGAATCTTACAAAAATAAAAACTGTGAGTACAGCCGAAATCAACTGATCATTAAATACCAGCCCCTGGTCTATGGAGAACTCGGGCGGCTCTCCTTCCATCCCGAACAGCGCCTGGATTTAATCCAGGAGGGAACGGTAGGCTTAATTGAAGCAGTTGACAGGTTCTGTCCGGAGCGAGAAGTTCTTTTCTCGACCTTCGCCCGCTACCGAATCCGGGGCCGGATGCTAAATTTACTGGGAAAGAAAATGGAAAACTACCCCTACCAGGAAGACTGGGAAAAAGATCTTGTGGGAGATAAAGATCCCCAGAGAGAAGTGGAAATATTTTTTCTGCAGGAACAACTGGAAAAAAGTTTACAGCGGCTTCCCGCCAAAGAAAAGAAAATCCTTGAAGAAACCATGATCAAGGATCGCCCTGCAGAGGAGGTAGCCTTCCGTCTTTCTATAACAACCTCCTATCTTTACCGGCTGCGCAAGCGAGCCCTGCGCCGATTAAGAGGAATCTTTAGCCATATTATGCGAGAAGAGAAGTAAATCAGCAGTTTAAGGGGTTTAATCTTTTTTATTGAGTTAATTTGCTTTTTATTAACCTGAAATTGGGCTATTTTACAATCCCCTTTTTGTACTTTAACCGGATAATATATGCAGGAGGTGAATGGGAGTGAAGGCAATCCGCAGGCGGATTTTGGCCCGGATCAAGAGGGGCCAAACCTGGCTTGAACAGGCCAAAAATGAGTTTGAACAAAATCGACCCCGGGCAGGAGAAAAAAAACTGGAACTGGCAATGGCTGAACTCCGTCTAGCCCGGGAGAAAAGTGAATTCTGGGGATGGCAGGAGCCACCCAGAAAAAGAAAGGTGCTACCTCTGGTAGCAGGACTTTGTTGTACTTTATTGCTGGTGGGGGGGGTTTTTCTTTTAAACCCGGGAACTTCTGATTATTCTCCACATGTTACTGAAAGAATTGAAATTGAAAGGAACCTTTCTCTTCCCCTTGATTATGTTTCTAAAAGGAGAGAACCCCGGATCTTAGAGGATAATCAATTTAATTCTTTTGCCTCTTTTCAACTGGAAAGAGAACTGGAAGGGTTGATTGTTCCAACTGACCTTTGAACAAAGGAGGAGTTGTCTTGGTAAAAAGAAGCTTAGCACTTGTAGTTATAGTTTTACTCCTGGGAGGAATTGCCCAGGCTCAAGCCGGTCCGAATACTGTTACCGATATTCAAATCGAGGGTAACGAATTTATTCCTGCTGAGGATATACTTGAAGTAATCGAAATTGAAATTGGGGATGAAGTTGATGGTAGCATACTTCGAGACAATATGGAAAGAATCTATGAAATGGGTTGGTTTTACGATATATATGTCGATTATGAACCTTATGAGGGTGGTCTTCGCCTGATTTTTCAGGTGATGGAGAATTTTGAGATTAAAGGGATAAAATTTGATGGAGTAAGCGTTTACACCGATGAAGAAATTAAAGATGAATTAAAGCTGGAGCTTAACTATGTACTGAATACAAAACAGCTTAATGAAGATTTGCGCCGGCTTGAACAGAAATTCCAGGAAGATGGTTATATTTTAGCCCGCATTACTGATGTTCAGCTCAGTGAAGAAGAACAGGTCCTTTTCGTGTCAATAAACCAGGGTTATTTAAATGAAATCAGGGTTGAAGGAAATGAAAAAACCCGCGACTATGTAATCGAAAGGGAATTTGTTATTGAAGAGGGCGAAGTTTTTAATGCTCAAAAAGCTCAGCAGACCCTGCAGAATATTTATAACCTGGGTTTTTTCTCTGAGAATATTTCTTCCAGCCTTGACCCGGTTGATCCCGAAGAGAACCTTTTTGACCTGGTTATTGAACTGGAAGAAGTAGATACAGGGAACCTTGGTGCGGGCGGCGGCTATAATACCCGGGATGGGTTTTATGGATTTATCGATGTCCAGGAAAGAAATTTGCTTGGAAGAGGACAGGAAGTGGGAATCAGGGCGGAAATAGGAAGAAATAGAACCTACGAAATTTATTTTTCCGAGCCTAAACTTATGGAAACTCCCTATTCAATCAGTGTCAATCTCCGCAGGCGGGTAGAACATGATACCCAGGAAATGACTGTTGATGACGAGGAAGTAGAGCTCGGTATACGTGAAATCAGGCAGGGTGGCTCCCTAACGCTGGGACGACAGTTTACAGAAATCCTGCGGCTTTCGGGAACCGTTCGAATTGATCATTCCAAAATCACCTACGAAGACGATATTCTGGATCCCAAAACCACTCAGTTAAGGGCCCTCAGTTTCACCGCCCGCCGCGATACAACTGACGTACCCTTCTCCCGGCGTTTGAGCCCAACTGAAGGCGGGATTGAAATTGGAACAATAGAATTTGCCGGTTACCTCCTGGGAGGGGATTTTGATTTCACCAAAGTCACAGGTGAAGTCAGGCGTTTTTATCCCGGATATGAACCGGACCACAACTGGGCCCTTCGTCTTAAAGCCGGAACCATGTTTGGTCCCGACCTTTCGAATATTCCCCGGAATGAAAAGCTGATGGTGGGTGGTTCTGAGACTTTGCGGGGTTATGATTTCAGGTATTTTGAAGGGCATCGGATGATCCTTTTTAATGCTGAATACCGGTTTCCCATTTATGGAATTTTTGAAGGAGCAGGTTTTATTGATACAGGTTATGCCTGGAGTGAAGAGCAAAATTTTAAATTAAATGATATGGGACTTGGAATCGGTGCTGGGGTCCGACTGGATACACCTTTAGGGAAACTTCGCCTGGATATAGGTTACAGGCCGGATATAGGAAAGTTCAAACCCCATTTCAGCATAGGACAGACCTTTTAATTAAATAATTTGCAAATATAATGGATGAGGAGTGAGTTTATGGCCTTGCGAAAGGTTTTGCAGGTTTTTTTGCTTGTAGCAATAGTTATTGGTTTGATCGGAGTTTATACCCTTTTTTCGCAAACTCCACTTTTGCAGGCAGAGGAATCAAAAAACCGCCTGGCGATTGGGTATGTGGATATTCCCCTGATATTTGAACAACACCCTGAAAAATTCAAAGCTGAACAGATTTTAAGCGAAGAAGCGCGCCGCCTCCAGGCTTTACTTGAGGAGGAAGCAGAGGACCTTGATTCTCAGGAGCAGAAAGACTTACTGGAGAGATACCAGATGGAATTAATGCTTAAAGAGAGAGAATTGGTTCTGGCAGTTGTGGGAGAAATTGAAAAAATTGTGGAACAGGTTGCAATTGAAGCGGAAATTGAAGTCGTCCTGGAGAGGCAGAACGTAATTTATGGAGGTTATAACCTTACTCAGGCGGTACTGGAAAAAATCAGGGAGGCCGGAAGCCTTGATTAAAAGGTTTTTTGTGACTGGACTGCTGCTTTTTTTCTCCACTAGCTTATTCCTCCTCCCGGGAGATGGTGTTGAGGCTTCTGATGAGGTAGGTTACATTTACCTGGATGAAGCCCGTAAAGCCCATCCCCTGGGTGGAGAATTGGAGTTTCTGGAAAAAAAATATTCCGACTACGAGAAAACACTGAGCAATCTATACCAGCAGCAGTCATTTGTTGCTGAATTAATTGGCAAACATGAGCAGCAGGTGGAGAAAAGGATATGGGAAACCCGGGAAAAAATTGAACAGGAATATAAAGGGGAACTGGGAAGGGTTAGCCAGGAACTTCAGGAAAAGTACGGGCCAGTTGAATTCGAAATCGAGGAACAGGCTCGGAAAAAGATTGCAGAATTTGAAAGAGAACTGCAGAAAAGGTACCAGGAAAAAATTTCCGAGCATCTGGGCCAGTTCAACCAGGAATACCGGGAATTTAGAGAAGGAGTTCGAGGGGGATATTCTTTTGAGATTTTTAACCTTCGACTTCAGCTGCAGATGGCTCAATTAACTGACGAAGAGAGAACAAAAAAAGAAGAACAACTCCAGGACCTGGAAAACCAAAAAGAAGAAGCTCTTCGCCAGAAGGAAATGGAGATTTCCTGGGCAATGAGAACAATTTCCTTCTCTTTACAGTTAGAAATAGATAAAGAACTCGCCTCCTTTGTTGCCGAAAAAGAGCAGGAGGTCCAAAGGCAGTTAGAAAATTTAATGGCGGAAAAAGAAGAAGAAAGAAATACTCTTGTGGCAGAACTCGAAGAAGAAAAAGAGGAAAAAATGGAGACCAGGGAGGGAGAGATCCGGGAAAATTCCCGGGAAAATATTGCCCGGGGCAGCCAGCAGTTAAATCAGGAATTAATTGAACAGGTGGAAAGGATCCATGGTAGGATGAATAAACTTGAGGGAGAAATAAATTCTCTGGAAAGAAGGATAATGAATGACATTTCTGCACTTGCAGAACAAATTTCCAGAGAAAAAGGTTTAAAAGTTGAAATAATTGATGTTCTTGCAAACGAAGCAGGAATTGATTTAACCCCCAGATTAATAGAAATGCTGGAATAATTTAAGGAGGGTGGCCCATTGTTCCCCAGATTAATTAGCAGTCTTTTATTATTTTCCATGATTTTTTTTCTGGCCGGCTGCGAGCGGGAAGTTGGTCTAGGGGTAGTTGACCTTGATCGAGTTCTGGAAGAGGCGCCTCGGGCAATTTATTATCAGGATAAACTGGATGAAGAAGGCCGGGAGATTGAAGATCGCTACCAGGTAGATTCTGATGATATCAGCAATGAGGAACGCCTTGCACTCCAGGAACAGGCCTATCAGGAATACCAGGCAGTTAAAGACGAACTTGAAGAAAAACTGAATAACGAAATCGAACGGGCAGTAAAGGAAGTTGCCGAACAGGAAAACCTGGATATTATTTTCTACAAGCAGGCGGTAAGCTTTGGAGGGCAGGATATTACGGAACAGGTGGTTGAGAGATTACAATGATGTTTAGAGACGTAAGCCTAATCAGAAGACAGAGAAATCAATGGCACCGGCCGATTATTTTAGGTTTAATTGTTCTCGTTTTTGTTTTTGCGGGAACTGCTATCTATTATCACAGCCGTATTTCCTCTCTGGAAAAAGAACTAGAAACACTCCAGAACCGCTTCCCGGGGTCAGGAATCGTAGTTGGAGCAGTTGATATGCAGAAAATTATGGAAGAAAGTCCCCGCGCTCGATATTATCAGGAAAAACTGGATCAGAAAGGTCTGGAAATTGAAGAAGAATTTGAGGCCAAAGCCCAAGAACTTGAAGATGAAGATATGCTGCACGAATATCAACAGGAGGCCTACGACCTTTACTGGGAGGCTAGAGAGGGACTGGAAACTCAGCTAAATGAGGAAATTAACCAGGCCTTACTCGAGGTTGCTGAAGAAATGGGGTTGGATCTTGTCATTGCCAGGCAGGGTATTCATCTTGGCGGCACTGACATTACCCGGGAGGTAATGGAAAAACTGGAATGAGGTGGAGCTCATGACCCGAACTCTTTCCGAACTTGCGGAATACCTCAACGCTCGCCTGGAGGGAGATGGGAACACAGTTATTAAAGGTGTTGCCGGCCTGGAAAACGGTGGGCCGGGACATCTGGTTTTCGCGGAAAACAATAAAAACTTATCTCTTGCAGAGAAATCAGGGGCTTCTGCTGTAATTTTACCCCTTGAAAGTCCGGGGGTAAGGAAACCTTTGCTCAGGGTGGAAAAACCCCGCCTGGCTTTTGCCCGGGCAGCAGAACTTTTTGCTCCGGACCGCCTTGAAGGGAAGGGGATCCATTCTACCGCTGTTATTGCTGCTGATGTTGAAATTGGTGCGGGAGCTGTGATCCACCCCCATGTTGTGGTAGAAGAAGGGGTAAAAATCGGGGAAAACGTCAAAATAGGAGCCGGGGTTTTTATCGGAAGGAACTGCGTACTTGGGCCTGAAACCAGGATTTATCCGGGGGCAAAGGTTCTGGCCAATACGGAGATAGGGCGGAGTTGCCTTATCCAGAGCGGGGCGGTTCTTGGCAGCGAGGGTTTTGGATTTGTCCAGGACGAAAACGGTCACCTGCGGATGCCTCAGCTGGGAAAGGTTTTGATTGAAGACGAAGTAGAGATCGGTGCAAATACGGTAATTGACCGGGGAGCCCTGGGCCCAACTGTGGTGGGAGCCGGCAGTAAAATTGACAGCCAGGTGATAATCAGTCACAATGTCTGCCTGGGAAAAGAATGCCTGGTAGTGAGTCAGTCAGGTATTGCGGGAAGCTCAATTCTGGGCAACCGGGTCCGGCTGGGTGGCCAGGTAGGGATTACCGATCACGTTAGGGTTGGCGACGATATTATGATCGGGGCAAAAAGCGGGGTCAGCAAGGATATTCTTGAAACTGGAACATATTTTGGAATACCTGCCATGCCCGCCCGGAAAGCTTTTCGAATCCAGGCCGGATTAAGAAATTTTGATAAACTGCGGGAACAATTAAAAGAACTGGAAGAGAAACTTAAAGTTCTTGAAGAGGGTAAGAAAGATTGAAAATAAGATTTTATTGGCCTTTATATATATTTTTTCCCTGCAATTTTTTTTGCAGGGCCTTTTTGATTTAACTTGAAATTTTTTTCACAAAGAGTTATAATGAATAGGGATTGTGGGGAGATGATTAAAAATGGATGATTTTATTATCCGGAAAACATTCCGCCTGGTTATTATTTTTTTGCTTCTTTACGGAATTTATATTATCTTCCACGGCCATTTATCTCCTGGTGGGGGTTTTGCCGGGGGGATGATAATGGGCCTTGGCTTTATAATGTACTTACTTGTTTTCGGTGGAAATCTGGGCAGGCTTCCAATTAATGTTGCAATTCTTCTGGTTTCGATAGGAGGTATTACCGAGGCCAGTAAATTTCTAATTGGTAAAAATTTCCCTGCCACACAAACTCCGGGAAGCCTTTTTAGCATTGGAATTGGTAATCTTGTTAATCTGGGAATTGGCCTTCTGGTTGCCGCAACAATCCTGGGGATTTTTTATCTGGAGGAGAAGTGATAGTATGGAGCTTTCCTTTTTTATTACCAATTATCCCTATATTTTTTCCATGCTGCTTTTTTCTCTGGGTTGGCTGATTATTTTCACCCAGGCCAACCTGATTAAAAAGGTTATAGGTATTAACATTATGGAAAGCGGGATCTTTTTATTTTTCCTGGCCGTTGGTGACATTGCCGGGGGCAATCCTCCAATTTATATTGAGGGTGTGGATCAGGTTTATGTTAACCCCCTTCCCTCAGCCCTGATTTTAACCGGAATAGTTGTCTCCTTTAGTATTACAGCACTGGCGCTTAGTATTATTATTAAAATATACCAGAGCTATAAGACTATTTATATGCCTGAACTGCTGAGAATAATGGAGTGAACATGATGGTTGTTGAATTTTTACCCTTTGCCCTGGTTGTTTTCACCCTCGTGGGAGCTTTCATAATGCCCTTTTTTGCCCGCTGGTTTACGCGGGGCTGTATTCCCCTTACCCTGGGAGTTTTGGGTCTGGATATTTTTATGGCTGTGACGTTACTGATGGGAGTTATGAATAGGGGCCCTGTGGCATATTATATCGGGGGTTGGGCAGCGCCCTGGGGGATCGAGGTTCGGGGTGATGGGATTGCAGCAATTATGGTCCTTTTGATCTCTTTTATTATGTTCTGCACAATGGTGTACGGGGCCAGCTCAATTGAAAAGGAACTTCCCGCGGGGCGGGGGGGTTGGTACTGTTCCCTGCTCCTTTTAATTTCGGCCGGGATGATGGGCCTGGTTGTCAGCGGCGATCTTTTTAACATGTATGTAATGATAGAAGTAGTTTCTCTCAGCTCGGTGGCCCTGGTTTTGGCCAAGGGAGGGCGGGAAGTATTGCCGGCGGCCCTGAAATATCTGCTCCTGGCCACTATTGGTTCGGGTTTTATCCTTTTTGGGATTGGATTTACCTATATTTTAACGGGGCATCTCAATATTGGTTTTGCTGCAGCGGAATTAATGGCTTCAGGAGGGGATTACCCCTACCTGAGCTGGGTGTCCTTGACATTTCTGGTTATTGGCCTTGGGGTCAAAGCAGGGCTCTTTCCCCTTCATTTCTGGCTGCCTGATGCCCATTCCACCGCTGCTTCAACTTCCAGTGCAGTGCTTTCGGGATTGGTTGTAAAGGTTTATGCTGTCGTTGTTATGAGGTTATTTTTTCAGCTGTATTCCAGCGAACTGCTTCTGGCCACAGACATTGATCGGATCCTCCTGGTAATGAGTATTGCCGCCATTCTTGCGGGGTCTCTTTTTGCCCTTATCCAGAAGGACTTAAAAAGACTTCTTGCCTACTCTACGGTGGCTCAGATCGGGTATATTTTTCTGGGGATCAGCGTTTTTTCAATTCTGGGGCTTGAAGGAGCCATTTTTCACATAGTTGCCCACGCCCTGATGAAAAGCATGTTATTCCTGGCAGCGGGGAGTTTAATTGCCAGGGCTGGAAGCCGCCAGATCGAGGATCTGCGTGGTTTTGGTCGGGTTATGCCCTTTACAGCAGGGATATTTTCCCTGGGAGCTTTCTCCATGATAGGGTTACCCCTGCTTGCAGGGTTTATCAGTAAATATCTTCTGGCTATTGCAGGTTGGGATAGCGGAAACTACCTGGTTTTACCTCTGATGGTTATCAGCGGGCTTTTAAATGCTGCTTATTATCTTCCGGTTATTCGAGTGTTGTTCTGGGCAGGGGAAAAAGAACTCCCATTACGTGGGGAAATGGAATTTGGCCGTGTTTTTGCTCTTGGAGCTCTGGCCCTGGGTTTACTGGTAATGGGTGTTATTCCGGAAGCGGGCCGAAATTTTATTCAGCTTGCAGCTTCCTGGTTATGGGGTTAGGAGGAAGAATATGCTTATTTTTTTACTCCTTTTACTTTTCTGGTTTCTTTTAAGCGGTGTAATAAACCTGGAATATCTTCTGGTCGGGATTTTTATTGCCGGTATTTTAACCCTTTTTTATTTCCGGATGGTTCCCGGGGATAAGGAAATGGGGATTAAAATAAATCCCGGGCGGGTATGGCTTGCTCTAAAGATTCTTTTTGTTTTGTTGCTGTCCATAATCAAGGCCAATTTTATTCTGGCTTTAAACCTGTGGCGAGCCAGGTTAAATTTACAATCGGTATTATTCAGACTAGAATTACCCCTGCAAACCCCGGGTGCTATTAATTTTGCAGCAAATGCAATTACTTTAACTCCGGGGACAATCTCTGCAAGCTTGCGTGATGGAAAGCTGGTTATCCACACCCTTTACCCGGATCAGGAAACCGAGCTAAAAAAGTGGAAATTAATCAAACTCCTCCAGGAATGGGAAGGAGAGGGAACTAATGTTCTTAACGGTAGTTAATCTGGGTATATGGCTTCTTTTAATTCTCACGGGTGTTGTCCTGGTCCGGGCTTTTAGGGGACCGGCCATGACCGACCGGCTGCTTGCTGTTAATATGATTACTACCAACCTGGTGGCCCTTTTTCTCCTGCTGGCGCTGCAGGAAGGAAACTGGGTTTACCTGGATGTTGCCCTTGTTTTTGTTATGGCAGCCTGTGTTGCAACAATTGCCATTGTTAAGTTTTTCCAGGAGGGAAGTCTGCTCTAGGGGGAAGGGTTATGCTAAGCCTAATACTGCTCATAATTGGATTATTTTTTTTCATCAGTGGAGCTCTGGGAATCTGGAGATTGCCTGACCCTCTTTCCCGTTTGCACGCCGGGGGTCTGGGAGATACCCTGGGCCTGGGGTGTTTGCTTCTGGCCCTGATTTTGCACCAGCAGGATCTGGGACTAACCGTAAAATTTTTCTTTCTGGGGCTTATGGTTATTATAATTAACCCTGTTATAACCCACCTGGTTGCCAGCCTGGAGTATAAAGATATAAGCGGTGGAAAAGGGGGGACTTCCTGATGGATTTTATTTCCCTGGCCCTTTATGGGCTCTTATTGCTTTCTGCCCTGGCGGTTTTTATATTCGAAGACCTGCTATATATCATCCTTATTTTCGGAGTTTACAGCATGGTGATGTCCCTCGTCTGGCAGCGGCTGAATAGCCCTGACCTGGCAATAACTGAAGCGGCGGTAGGCCTGGGGACCACCATTCTCCTTATTGTTGTTATGGCAAAACTGGGGAGGGATCCCGGATGAGAAAAGTTTTTTACCTGGCCATTGTTTTTGCCTTTGTGGGCCTGGTGGGGGTTGCGCTCCTGGGTGCAGTAAATGAAATGCCCAGGTATTCCTCCCCGGATAACCCTCCGCACAATGAAGTATACGAAAGGTACGTGGAAAAAGGCCCCGAAGAATGCGGTGGCTATAACCTGGTTGCCAATATTATTCTCGATTACCGGGCTTACGATACCCTGATGGAAACTACCGTTCTTTTTACCGTTGTTGTGGTAATAATTATGATGTGGGGTGTTGAGGGGAGAGGGGAAGAATGATCCTGGCGTTATGTTTGCTCCCTTTTTTGGGAGGCTTCGCTATTTTAAGGTCAAGTGAAGAAAAAGCAGGAAAAATTTCGGTGATTGTAACCGGTTTGCTGTTTGTAATTATCGGGTTTATTCTTTTTTTCACCAAAGAAGGTCTGGAAATTTTACTCTGGCCGGGGCTGGAACTCTCCTGGCAGATTGACCAACTGGGTAAAGGTTTTTCGTTCCTGGTTCTTCCCCTGTGGTTTCTGGCTACTATCTATGCCCGCGGTTACATGGAAGGACAAAAGGCCAGGAGCTTTTTCTTCTTTTATTTGATCACCCTGGGAACGGTTTTAGGGCTTGCCCTGGCGGGTAATTTACTTACCTATTACCTTTTTTATGAATTATTGACCCTGACCACCTACCCCCTGGTCATTCAGACGGGGACCAGGGAAGCCCGGCAGGCGGGTAAAACCTACCTTATTTTCAGTTTTGCAGGGGCCGGGTTTGTCCTTGCAGGGCTTTTTTTACTGTACGGTTTGACCGGTTCAGTTGCTTTTGTTCCGGGAGGCTTTATCGGGCAGGACTTAATTGCTACTCATCCCTTCTGGGCAAAGACTGCACTGTTTTTCCTGGTGGCAGGTTTTGGAGTCAAGGGAGCTTTGATTCCCATCCATTTCTGGCTGCCGGGAGCAATGGTAGCACCCACCCCTGTAAGTGCCTTACTCCACGCTGTAGCAGTGGTGAAGGCAGGAATTTTTGGTTTGCTCCGGGTTTCTCTTTATATTTTTGGTCCAGCAGCCCTGGCATCTATTGGTATCGGGGGGATCAAGGCCTGGGCAGCATTAACAATATTACTGGGCTCCATGATTGCTCTGCAGCAGGATAAGCTAAAAAAGCGACTGGCCTATTCCACAATTGGCCAGCTCAGCTATATTTTCCTGGGGGTGTTGCTTTTAAACCCTGCCGGGTTACAGGCCGGCCTTTTCCACTTTTTGGCCCACGCCCTGCTGAAAATCACCCTGTTTTTCTGTGCGGGGATTATTACCCATGAAACGGGTTGTACAAAGGTCAGCGAACTGGACGGTATCGGGCTAAGGCTGCCCCGCACAATGGTTGCCTTTGCCCTCGCCTCTATTGGGCTGGTGGGTATCCCCTTTACCCTGGGTTTTATTTCCAAGTGGTACTTTTTGTCTGCTGATCCTGCCTGGAGCTGGGTTTTTATCCTGAGTGCGTTTTTAAATGCTCTGTACCTGTTTCCCGTAGTAACCAGAGCTTTTTTCCGGGAGGGGAAATTTGCCCCTCCTCTGCAGTGGGAAGCAAGCCCTGCGATGCTCTTACCAACGCTTTTTCTGGCGGGAGGGGCCCTGCTTTTGGGTATCTTTTTCCGCCTGCCCCTGGAGTTTATCAATACAATTCAGCTGACAATTACCAATTGAGGAAGGTGGAAGGAAATGGCAACGGCATTTTTGCTTTCCTGTGTTCTGCTTCCCGTTGCGGGAGCAATCGGGATGTACTGGGTTCCGGAAAGAATCCATAAAATATATATGTCCCTGGTGGCCGGGTTTACCTTTTTTACAACCCTGGGCCTCTATTTCCTGGTTGAAAATGGCGAAGTTGTCTCTTACCAGGGAGCATGGGGCAGTCCCCTTGGCCTGCGCCTGGAGGCAGAGAGTTTTGGACTTCTTTTTGCCGCTCTTTCCTCCTTCGTCTGGTTTGCGGTAACAATTTTCAGTACTTCCTACATGGATATGGAAACAGGAAAGCAGCGCTTTTATTTCTTTTTCCTGCTCACTCTTGCCGGAACCTTAGGGGTAACTTTATCGGCAGACATGCTAACGTTGCTTTTGTTTTTTGAACTTGTTTCCCTGGCTGCTTACCCCCTGGTGGTCCATAAAAAAACTGAGCCTGCTTATGATGCGGGAAAACTTTACCTAAACATGGCAGTGGCAGGAGGCCTGGCCCTTGTCCTCGGAATGGCCCTGGTCTACACTGACCGGGGTACCCTTAACCTCTGGGGAGAGGTTGCAGTTAATGGAGGGAGTGGGCTTCTTACCTACCTGGGAGTAGCCCTGATGGTTATCGGTTTCGGAGTTAAGGCAGGAATGGTGCCCCTCCATATCTGGCTGCCCAAGGCACACCCCGTGGCTCCTACTCCTGCATCCGCTCTCCTCTCAGGGATAATGATCAAGACCGGGATTTTTGGGATTATCCGGGTTATTAACATGGCCTTTGCCCCGGACATGGAAGCCCTATATTGGGGTGAACTGGAAACTATTGGCTTGATTATTACTTTTTTGGGAGTGGCAACAATGCTCCTCGGAGTTTTTATGGCTCTCCTGCAGGAAAACATGAAAAAGATGCTGGCCTGCCACAGCGTGAGCCAGATTGGATATATTCTTATGGGTATTGGAGCTGCGGCCTACCTGGGGCCCCTGGGCTCGGTTGGATTGGGCGGGGCAATTTACCACACGATTAACCATGCTCTTTTTAAAGGGGCGCTTTTTCTCGTTGCCGGTGCCGTATATTTCCACACCCGCGAATTGAATCTTTACCGCCTGGGAGGGCTCTGGAAGGTAATGCCTTTCACAGCATTTATTGGTCTTATAGCTTCTTTTGGTATTGCGGGAGTGCCACTTTTCAACGGTTATATAAGTAAAACAATCCTGCACCATGCTATTGTTGAAGCAGCGGAGTACAAGAATGTTAACCTCCTTTTTACCGCGGAAAGAATTTTTATGCTGACCGGGGCAGGAACTGCCTGCTCTTTTATCAAATTCTATTATTTATTATTCCTGAAACGTTCCAAGCGCTCTTACGAAAAAATAAAAGAAACCCGGCCCATGAAGTTGGGTATGGTTTTCCTGGGCGCGGCCATTTTGCTTTTTGGCCTTGGTCCTAACCTGGTCCTGGAGAGATTTATTGAACCTGCTCTGGATATTTTTGTCCTGGAACACCATCATATTGAAGATCACCTTTTAACATTGAATTTTTTCAATGTCAAGGACCTGGGAATTGTGGCCATAGCCCTTGTGGGAGGCTTTGTAATATTCTTTTTGGGAATGCGAACTGGAGCGTTTCATCTCCACCTGCCCTCCTGGATGGGGGGAGAGTACCTCGGGCAGAAAGTGGGCAGGGCCTATCAGGGCCTCTGGAATTTTGCCTCCCGGGGATATTATGAAGGTAGGGATGAACTGACAGAAATGACCGACCGGATTGGAAGCCGGGGAGGGATTGTTTTAAAAAGCCTTGATAAGCGTGGTGGAGGCTGGGCCAATTTTGCCAACCTGGATTTTGATCTTTTGCTGTTGATATTTTTGCTTCTTTTCTTCCTTGCTGAGTACCTGCTTGTAGCCTAATTAGGGGAGGCTAAAAATGAGAAAAAGCATAATTATTATGGTGGCTTTATTGCTTTTTATTCCTGGGTGTGAGACTTTTTTTGAATTTGAGGATTATATTCATATTGAAGGACGAGTAGTAAAACGAATTGGGGATAACCATTACCCGGTTCAGGGAGCCCAGATTGTAACTACCCGCCGGAGTACCCTGAGTGATGCTAATGGGTATTTCAATCTAAGAAACGTCCCTGTTCCCGAAGACACCTACCAGGTTAATGTGGAAATCAGGGCCAATGGTTTTGAAACAGTTCGGGAGACAATTAATATTTCCGGTATAAGAACTTACAGCCTGGACATAATTGAGCTGCAGCCTGTATTTGAAGACATGGCCAGAGCCAGTGGGCAAGTAAGGGTTGGGGGAGTTGACAGTACTGCTTCAACAACATTAAATATTGAAACGAGAGTAACCGAGGAGGATTATTCCCCGGGAGAGGTAATAATTTCCCGCAGGGAGAAAACCACGGATTTAAAGATACTTAATACCATTGAACGGGCCAACCTGGAAGTAGTAGAAGTTCCTGAGGGGATGACTGTTGAAGAGGCGATCACCTACTTCCAGGCTCAACCGGACATTTTGCTGGCTGAACCCAATTATTATGTCTATACCCAATCTTTGCCCAACGACCCCAAATTTAAAGACCAGTGGAATTTGAAGACCATAAATTACCCCGGAGCCTGGTTCGAGGTCTGGGATAACGACTGGAATGATATTCGTATTGCTGCCCAGGATATCTGGATCGGAATCCTGGATACCGGGGTTAACGAACACGAGGACCTTGATTTTTCTGGCAATATCCTTTTCCACCGGGGAGAAAATCTTTTTGACCCTGAGCAGGGGGAAGAACCCTATGATTATACGAGACCGAAAGGAGATAGTCATGGGACTCATGTTACGGGAATCATCGGTGCTGCAACGAATAACTTCAAAGGGATTGCCGGCGCAGCACCGGGAGTGCGGATTGTCCCCTGGAGGGTTATTGGTCAAAGTGGGGCAACGGTGGATATTCTGATTAATGGAATTTACGCGGCTATTGATGAGGGTGTGGATATTATCAATATGAGCCTGGGGACCCTGAACTACCACTCCTTTTTGCACGATGCAGTTATAGAAGCCTATAATGAAGGAATTATTTTAGTTGGTGCTTCTGGAAATGATGGCGAAGATGGATTGCGTTATCCCGCGGCTTTCCCGGAGGTAATTGCGGTAGGAGCAATAGACCAGGAACGCAGGCGGGCGAGTTTTTCGGCAATCGGGCCTGAACTGGAATTGATGGCCCCGGGTGTAAATGTAATGGGACCTTTTTACGATACTACTTACGGGACGATGAGCGGGACCTCCATGGCAGCTCCCCANGTCAGCGCCCTTGCAGCATTAATTATGGGAATGGACCCCTCTCTTAGTCCTGAAGAGGTTCGCTTCAGAATGCAGAGCACCGCCGGAAACTTTTATTTTCCCAATGATTATGTCGGTTACGGGGCAATAGATGTTTTCCGGGCCCTTGCTCCGGATATGCCCAATATCAAGGTCTTTGCTGGTAGAGAATCAGGAGAGCAAATAATCCTGAAAAGTGAGATTGCGGAGGTCTGGGGCGGAGAATACATGCTGTATCGGGTTGAACCCGGCAACCACAGAATTTATGCCTGGATTGATGCCAATGGAACTGGAAAGATTGACGAGGGAGACTATTTTGCCCGCAGTAGTGTTTATTCTTTCCCCGAAGGAGGGGAAAGAAATATTGAAATTCTTAATCTGCTCTACCAGTGGGAAGATTATTTCGCCGCTCTGGGAGTAGAAAGCCTGGAGATTGTGGAGGAAGAATAGCTAGTCCCCAGGTGGTAGATTTGGGGGACAAAAGAGAATCTATTAAAACAGGCTAAGAGAGTTATCCAAAAAGAATTTTCCCCTTAAATTCCTGGGTTTGAGAAATAATAAACCCTGCCCCCAATTAATAGGTTCAGGGTTTTAACTAAAAAAACAGGTAAAATTGTCTTTAAAAAACCTCCCGCGGGAGGTTTTTTGTCTGGGAAAGGTTTTAACTGAGAAGAATGGTTAAAATAAGGGGAATTGTAAAAAAGCTCAGGGCAGTAGTGGATAGATTAAGGGAAGAAACAAGGCCCGGGCGAGCATCAAATTCTGTTGCAATAATAACAATGGTAATTGATGAAGGTGTTGCTGCCTGGAGAACGAGGGCGTTGCTGCTCAGGGCATCCAGCGGAAACAAACCAACCAGGAAAAAAGCAAGTATCGGCCCTATTAATAACCTCAGGACAGCATTGACCCCGATCTGGGGCCACTGCCTGGTAAGCTGGGTTTTGCTGAGCTGAATTCCCAAGATCAGGGCTCCCAGAGCAACTGCGCTTTCTCCAAGAAAACTGGTTCCTTCCCATAAAAAGGTAGGGAGAGAAAAACCGGTAACTTTAATGATGATTGCGGCGAAAGCGGCATAGGGCATGGGCATGCGGAAAATGGATTTGATGGCCCCGTAATTAACGTTATTCCTTGCACAAAGAAAAATTCCCAGTGAATAGTGGAGCAGAGAGTGGATTAAAAGGAAAACTGCCCCAATGTGGACCCCCTCTGGGCCGAAGGCAAAATAAAGGAGAGGAAGACCAATGTTTCCCGCATTAATAAAGGTCGAACCCAGCTGAACGGGAAGAATATCTGAATTGGACCAGCCCAAAATTTTGCCCACCGACCAGGAGATAAAAAGGAGGGCTGTGGCCATTGCCAGGGCGAAGAGGGCAATGGAGAAAAAATCTCGCCCCCCTATCTCTGCCTGGAGAAGTGAAGTAAAAATCAGGGCAGGGGAAAGAACGTATAAAAAAAGGCGGGTAAGGCTGCGGACGTCAATGGGAGATACCCGGTTAAAAATGTATCCCAGGGCGATAATTAAAAAAACTGGACCTACCACTTCATTGGCTAGCTGCATATAATGATTTCCTTTCCGGGGTTTTTGATACTTTTTCGCATTTATTTGCTCTCTTTCCTGCCAGAATGAAAAGAAAATTAAATATTGGTTTTAAAAACAGAGTAAAGAAAAGAAAGGCGAGGGTTTTAAACGGCAGGAACCTCTCTTTTTAGGGCGAATAGGTACTAAGGAAAGGTTGGGTGGAGTTTATGGCCTTCTTAAAACCTATTAGCGATAGGTATTTAATCAGAGAAATGACAAAGCCCCTTTTAATTGCCTGCATGGGGATTTCAGTGATGATGGTCAGCGGGTTTTTATTTGAACTTGCTGATTTAATAATAATTAAACAGGTCGAAGTCTGGGCAGTAATTAAACTACTGGTCTATAGACTTCCGTCACTGATGGTTCAAACTTTTCCCCTGGCTGTTCTATTTGCGACCCTCTATTCCCTGGGCAGGCTGGTAAAGGACAATGAATATACTGCTTTCCGGCTTGGAGGCATGAGTTTTCAGAGAATTATGGTTCCTTTCCTTTTTGTGGCAATTATTATGGCTGGATTAACCTTTTTTATCAACGAGAAAATTTCTCCCTGGGCTACCCACCGCTCCCAGAATATTATCAGGCAAGTGGTTTTGCAGGAAACTCCACCGGGAGTGGAGGAGAATGTGTTTTTTCGGGGTCCGGGAGACCGGTTTTTCTACGTGGGGCAGGTCAAGCCCCAGGCGGGAACTTTAGAAGATATAATGGTTTATGAACTGGAAGGTGATAACCGGCTTCCCCGGCTGATTACCGCTTCCAGCGGAAGGTTTTTTGATGATATCTGGTACCTGCATGAGGGCCTGGCTATTGATTTTGACGAGGCAGGGTACCCGGCTTTCCAGGTTCGATTTGACCAGTATGAAATCAATGTGGGCCAGCAAATAGAGCGCTTTTTTGGCCGGCAGAGGACCCCACAGGAAATGAGCAGAGCAGAATTACGGCAGGAAATTCAGCTTTTTTCCCGGAGCGGGTTGAATGTTAACTCCCTGCTTGTTGATTACCATATCAAGCTTGCCATTCCCATTTCGGCTATAGTATTTGTCCTGCTGGGAGTTCCGCTGAGTATTAACTTCGGCAGGGGCAAAGGCCTTGCAGTTGTGTTGAGCATAATCCTTATTTTTGGCTATTACGTGTTGCTTTCCCTGGCACGATCGCTGGGGCGCAACGATATCCTGGCACCGTTTCTTGCAGCCTGGCTTCCCAATGCGATTTTCCTTTTTTTGGGGCTGCTTTTAATCTTAAGAGGTGAGGGCCGGCGGTTATAGGAGGAGTAGATTGTGCGACGGATTGCACTTGGCATTGGAATTATTATTTTAATTTTTAGTTTTTCTACCCAGGCAGCAACCCGGGTTAATATCACAGCAGAACGCCTGGATTATTTTCTCAAGGAAGAACAGGCTGAAGCCCAGGGCAGTGTTGTTGTTACCTGGGAAGACAACAGGCTAACCTGTGATGAACTGTTTATCGACTTTGGCGAAGGCTTCCTCACCGCCCGGGGCAATGTTTATTTTGTCCAGGGAGATTCGGGTTTTAAAAGCCAGGAAATAACCTATTATTTTGAGCAGGAGAAAACAATTATTCTCGATGCCAGGGGAGAATTTGTCACCGATGAAGTCGAAGGTTATGTATACCTGCACAGCAGTAGAATTGAAGGCGATAGGGAACAGATATTTTTTGATGAAGCCAGGGTTACAACCTGTGAATTAGAGGAGCCCCACTTCTTTTTAAGGTCGACCAAGGTTGAGGTTTACCCGGGGGACAAATTAATTGCCCGGCACGTTTCCTTCTGGGAACTTTCGGGAAGGCTGCCTGTTTTTTACTGGCCCTACCTCTATATTTCCCTGAAGGAAAGGGAACAGCAGATTACTCCTGAAATTGGATATTCAGCCAGGCGGGGCTTTTTTGTTAAATTTAGTTACAGCTACTTCCTGGAAAATTCTTACGGCCAGATATTAACCGACGTTTATTCCCGGACTGGCCTGGCCTTCGGATTCAGGCACACATATCTTGAGCAGGAAAATGATCTGGGCCGAGTTAATTTTTATATTCAGCAGGATAGAGCTGAAATAGGCCTTCCTCTGTGGCAGGCCCAGTGGGAACATCGACAGGGAACACCTTTTTCGGGTGATTTTTCCGGAAAGCTTGGCCTGACCAGTTACCAGGGAGAAAAGGTTATTTTGAGAACAGACCTTGATTGGAGGGGCGGGCAGGATGCATGGGACCTGCGCCTGGATACAGATATTGACGGCACCTATTTTTATGGCGGAACTGAAGACGCCTGGAGTGAACTGGAGGCTTCTCTTTCAGGCCGCTATAACTATGAGCTTTCCCCCCGACATCGTTTCCGGTTGGATGGAGAATATGATAGTGAGATAGAAGACGGAGAATTTGATGATCGCTGGGCCGGGTCTTTTCTGTACAGGGGAGGCGATTCGGGCCTGGGGTATGAAGTCCTTTTTGAGCGCAAAGTTCCCAGCTTAGGGGGTAGTGGAGACCACTTTTACACCATCCCCGAAGTTAAAGTTACTACCAGGCCAGTTTACTGGGACGAATCCCCCCCGTCTTACCTTCGTCCTTTTACCTTTGAAATCCTGGGAGGCTATTACGATGACCGAAAAGTTGATCTGCAGGCAGGAAGAGCAGGTTTAAGGGCTGACTATAACAGGTTTTTCCGGCCTTTTACCTGGGCCAATCTCCAGCTTACCCAGCGGGCGAGTCTTTATGGTTACACCACCCGAGATGTGCATGCAGAATTATACAGCCGAAACCGCTTAACCCTGCGCCCTTTAAACTGGCTCAGTTCCACCTGGACCTATACTTACCGCCAGCCTTTTGGCGATAGCCCCTTCGGTTTTGACTACCGGGGACTGCAGGATAATCTGCGGGCTGACCTCCGGCTTAACTGGCAGTCCTGGTCGGCAACTGTAACTTCGGGCCGGGATTTTGCCGACGGGAGATTTTACGACGTAACAGGTCAAATCCGGTACCGGACTCCCGGTACGAATCTGAGGCTCGCCACGGGATACAGTATTGAAAACCAGCGTTGGCGGGATGTTGTGGTCAGCGCTGGTTTGGATTATGATAAAATTGAACTGGGACTGGGTTATCGCTTTAACCCCAGCCCCTTTGAGCATAAAAAAGTCGAAGGACAGATAGCCTGGCAGGCTACAGAGGATATTAAGCTTGAAAGTATTATCTCCTATGATATCGCCAAAAACGAGTTGGACAGCGGGGCCATTCGAGTGGCCTGGGATTTGCACTGTCGTCAGTTGATTTTTTCCTATGATCACGTTCGGACCGAATTTCTTGTGCAGTACCAAATCCTGGCCTTCCCGGGACAGAGAGTTCAGGTTATCAGTACTCCCGAAGAACCGATGTTATTTGATTTAGATTTGGGGGACCTTTTTGATGATTTCAGGGAATAAAAAATGGTTGATTTTTTTACTGGTGGTTTTAATTATTGCTTTGGGAGCGGGAATTTTTTGGTACTTCCAACCCCGGGATTTTGTCCTGCCCATTGGTGAAGAGGAAGAAATCAGTTTTCATTTTCGGCTGGCAGGCAATGAAGTTGTAGGCTGGAGCAGGGGAGAAATGGTCTGGAGAATAAAAGTCCAGACAATTGTTGATCCCGAGCGGGAACGTAGCGGAAAAATGGGGGAAAGATTGATATTAAAGGATATTGAAGAAGGCTATTTTTACCGGGATGGTGAAGTTTTTTTTACTTTTTCTGTTGAAGAAGCCCATTACCATACTCGGAGCGAAGACTTAAACCTTTTTGGTTTTCGCATGGAAACTCCCGGGGGAGACTGGATGGAAAGCGATGAGATGATCTACATCAAGGCCGATGAAATCCTCCGCTCTCCAGGGCAGGTTATTGGGAAAGTAGGTAGAACCGATATTGAAGCCGAAAGAATGATTGTTCTCCTGGAAGAAAATGAAATTATTTTTGAAGGTGGCGTCGAAATGATCCATCGACTGGAGGTTGAATGATATGCAGAAAAAAGTAATCTGTATTTTGTTATTGCTTTTACTCCTGGGAGGAATTGCAGTTGCAGAACGAAAGGTTTTTATTACTGCAGAAACCACTCGTTATCTCAAGGACGATATAATCCGCTTCGAGGGTGGGGTAGAAATCCGTTACGAAGATATGTTCGTAACTGCCCTTACGGGGGAATTTGATAGCGAGGAAGAAGAACTTCTACTAAAAGAAAATGTGGAAGCAACCCAGGATAAAAACAGGATCAAAAGCCCGGAAATGTGGATGAACCTTGACGAGGAGCATATCATCTTCCGGGGTGGCAGGGTAGAATCCCTTTTCTACTTCCAGCAGGAAGAAGAGGGAGAAGAGGTGCCGGTGGAGATGTGGTCCGATACCCTGGAAATCTGGCAGCAGCGGGGAGAAATGCTGGCAAAAGGGGATGTAAAGGCCTATTACGATGATATGGATATGGAGGCAGACGAGGTTTTAATAGAAGAGGAAAAAGATCTTCTTACTGCTACTGGGAATGTATATGTTTTAAGAGACGATGGCTCCTGGTTCCGGGCAGAAAAAGTTGAATACAATATGGAAGACGGGACATTCGTGGCCTACAGGATGGAAAGTGAATTTGAATTAAGAGAGAACCCTTGATTCGGTTTTTTTGTTCAGAGGAACAGTTATCGGAAAATTGATTTCTTAGCTGGAGGTATTTAGTTCCCTGGTTTTAACGGCACGAAATTCCACCCCTGAGATGCGTAAAATTCTTTTAATAAAATAAGTGATAGTTTAGTTTGATTCTAAAGGACCTGGAACCTTACTTTTCGCCCTCCATTTTCCTGAAGGTTTTTCAAATCCAATAAAGAATATATTTATATTATCCAGTGATTTAGCCCCCGAGGAGTGATTTAAATGGAACGCCCATTCAAGCAAACCAAATTTGTAACCTTCGACCTTTTGCTGGTATTAGTTCTGCTTTTGGTTGGTGGGGCGGTCCTTATTCCTTGGGGTTTTGCCGACCGGGATGAACCTGCAGAACAGGTGGAAATTTACCACCCCAAAAGAATCCTTGTAGAATTTCAAACGGAAAGGAATCCAGAAGATATAATAAAAGCCTGGGGCGGGAGGGTTGAAACTGCCTGGGAACCCATTGATCTGTACCTGGTTCGAATGCCAGTGGGGATCGCAACCTCACAGGCCCTGGAATCCCTTCTTGCCATGGGTGGGATCCGCCAGGTCGAACCTGATTTTTTGTCTTCCTCCGCACCAACCCCATCCCCGGCAAGAACTGGTGGTAGGTGGGGACTGGATAAAATTCGAGTGGCAGATGCCTGGAATATTACCAGGGGTCATCCAGACGTTGTTATAGCAGTAATGGATACGGGCCTGGATACCCAGCATCCCAAGCTAATTAACCGGGTTCTGGATGGTTTTTCCCCGCTTTTAGACGAGGAAGAAACTCCCATACCTTTCCACGATGATCATGGTCGGGGAACCCACATTGCTTCGATAGCTGCGGGTGGAGGCATGGAAAGAATGAGGGGAATTGCCCCGGAAACCAGCTTTATTGGAATTAAGACTCATGATTCCGATGCACGCCATTACCGGGCTGATTTGATTGGAGGCCTGGTCTGGCTGGGGCATTGGGCTAAAGAAAACCCTGATAAAAGAATAATCGCCCTGCTGGATGGGGGATGGCGTTTCCCCAGTCCCTTCCTGGAGCAGGCAGTAAAATTTGCCCAGGATTCCGGGATTCTTATCGTCGCTGGAAGCGGTGATATGGGTTTGGAAGAGAAGTTTTTCCCCGCAGCCTCTCCGGGTGTTCTTACCGTAGCTGCTATTGATCCCCAGGACAGGTTAACTAGCTTAAGCAATTACGGGGATTGGGTTGATATTGCAGCACCAGGTGAAGATGTGTTTTCTGCTGTAACCGGTGGAGGTTATGGTTACTGGGATGGAACTGCTGTTGCTGCTGCCTATGCTGCTGGAGTGGCGGCCCTGCTCTGGTCAGAAAAGATGGACCTCTCTCCCCTGGAAGTTAAAGATCTGATTAAAGGTTCCTCTAGAATAATACCCGGGCTGGAAGATAAGATTGGCGGGGGAATACTGGATGCCCATAAAGCGATGGAAAAGCTAAAAGAATAGTCAAAAGTTCCGGGACCTATTCAGGTTCCGGTTTTTTTTGGGGCTGTTTTGCATAATTATAAGAAAACGGAAGAAAAAATTTGAAATAAAAAACTTATTAGCTGGAAGTCGGAAGAAAACAACCATAAGGGAAGGCTTTATAAGAAAAAAGGGAGAAGAGTGGCCTGGAATAAACTGCAAAAAAACCTAAATATTGTGATTTAGTTTTATTTGGTGGTATTATAATTCTTTTAGATGTTTTTACGAAACAATAATTTCAAATGATCTCTTATACTAAAGTAAGTATTAGAAACCAGAAAACCAAACAAAAAAATAAAAAGGTTTTCTTTCTGAGCTATAACGCAAGTAATAATTGGGATGCGTTTAACAAAAAGTGATTAAAGACGGGAAGATATTTTTTTTCAAATAAACTTTTTCCCCCTAAAGGGGAAAATTTTTATTTGTGTAGAAGAATAAAAATAAATAGAACTATAAAGGAGGTGGACCTAGAGAGGATAATTTTTTTGCCCCTAAATGGAAAATTATTACAAAAAAAGGAGGGCGAGTAATGAGAAAGTGGTTGGGAATTGGAAGCCTTATCTTTTTATTGCTTTTTTTTACAGGTTGCGGTTTGTGGCAGACGGAACGCTCCCTGACTGGCGTGGTTGCAGACCAGGATATTGGAGTTCCTCTGGAAGGAGTTTCTGTAAACCTTGACAATTTTTTTACCACAACTGATTCTTCCGGAGCTTACACTTTTAAAAACCTTCCCAAAGGAGATTACACGGTCCGGGCGGTAAAAAGTGGCTACCATAATAAAGAATTAGAAGTGGCCATAACCGGGGAAGAGCTACTTAATTTTGCTCTGGAAGCAACTAAAAAGGGTAGTGTTTCTGGAGTTGTAACTGATGAGCAGGATGGAACAATTATTGAAGGGGCTGAGGTGTCACTAGGGACCAAAGCAACGGAAAGCGATGATGAGGGAGAGTTCCTTCTGGAAGGTCTTCCGGTTGGAGATTGGACTTTAATAATAAAGGTTAATGGGTATTCTCCGCAAACCAAGACAGTTCTGGTCGAAGAAGATAAAGAAACAGAACTGGAAGTCAAAATGGTTTCTACTGAAGCTGGTGGGATCAAAGGTATTTTAACTGACCAGAAAACAGGGCATCCTGTTCAGGAAGCTATTATTAAGGTAGGCGAAGATTCTGTTGAAACAGCAGGGGACGGAAGCTTCCAAATAACCGGCCTTCCCAGCGGGGAGTGGGATATTTTTGCAGAAAAAGCCGGGTATGCTGAAACAGGTGATGAGATTATTGTTGAGCCCGGGACCATTACTACCAAGGACCTCACAATTTCACCTAATGTGGTAACGGGGAAGGTTGTTGACGAATTTGGTCAATATGGCCTTGCAGGTGCGACAGTTACTATTCCTGGAATAGCCCAGGCCAATACAGCATCAAACGGGACATTCCAACTCCACCCCGTTCCCCTTGGAGAGCATTTAATCCAGATTGAAAAAGCTAATTATGGTTCCTTAGAGGGAGCTTTTGAGCTTCAGGAACATACAATGAATTTGGGGGAAATTGAACTTAGGTCAACAAAAATGGGAGCGATAACCGGTTTGGTTCATATAGAAGGCGATCCCGCCCCTTGGGTGAAGCTATATGCTTACAGTGACGGTGTTTTAAAAGGAGTGGGGCAGAGCAACCAAGATGGAATTTATACTATTTACGACCTGGCAAAAGGCCCCTACGAAATTGCACTCCAAAAAGATGGCTATAAAGCGGCTGAGGACTTTGAAAGCCAGCTTGTAATGATTTCGCCAGGCGAAAAAAGAACCTATAATATTGAAATTGAACCAGTTATCATTGACTATCCTCTTTCCGGGTATGTTACCGATACCAGGGGAGGGCCACCTCTTGTTGGCGCCGATGTTGAGATTGATGGGCTGGCATCCGTTGTGACTGACTCCACCGGCTTTTTCTCTTTTGACAGTATTCCCGCAAGTCCATTCGATGTTTATGTTAGTAAAGAGGGTATTGGAGGAGCAAAGGTTCAGGATGTTTACGTCGATTATTCCTTACATGTGGAAATCCCCACCCGCAAGGTTTTCAACCCCGATTGGTCTACAGTTCCCCCAACAATAAGTATCAGCGGGGTTGAAGCTTATGATGAAGTAGCAGGTGACCTTGTAATTGACATTGCAGTCATGGGAGATGATTTCCTTTTCCCCTTTGTTTTCTACGTTTATTT
>SL_3KL_010_SEDDRAFT_10000683_pt1 | contig 28986 bp, 25 predicted proteins | sample SodLakKL_010_SED_2_FD_10381 | JGI IMG/M metagenome (IMG submission 10381)
AATTCCGCGAAACCCGCCTCTATCAGGTAGCCCCGATTTCCAAAAACCTGATACTGGCCTATCTCTCCGAGCACGTTTTGGGCCTGCCGAGATCATATTAACGAACAAACACCATTTTTTTGATGACAGATAATAAAGAGTTTCATCCGTTAAAAAATATCACCGTTGTAAGCATTGAACAGGCCGTATCCGCTCCGTTTGCGAGCTGCCGCCTGGCTGATGCAGGTGCCCGGGTCATCAAAGTTGAAAGAGAGGGCACTGGTGATTTTGCCCGGCAGTATGATGAGGTGGTAAAAGGCCAAAGCACCTATTTCACCTGGCTGAACCGGGGGAAGGAATCGGTGCAAATCAACATAAAAAGCGACGAAGGGCACAGGCTGTTTTTAAACCTCATAGCCAAAGCGGATGTATTTATTCAAAACCTCGCTCCCGGAGCACTGAATAAATTGGGGCTTCACAGTGAACAACTTAGAGAAGATCACCCCGAACTGATTACCTGCGACATCAGCGGATATGGTGAAAAGGGGGACTATGCAAAAATGAAAGCTTATGATAATCTCGTACAGGCCGAATCGGGTTTTTTGGATATTACCGGTGATGGTGACGTACGCGCAAAAGCGGGAATTTCTATTGCCGATATCAGCACTGGAATGCATGCTTATGCTGCCATTTTGGAAGCCATCATACAGCGAAATAAAACCGGGAAAGGCATGGCTATAAAAATTTCGATGTTCGACTGCATGGCCGACTGGATGATGGTACCCTGGCTGCATCAAAAATATGGAGGGAAAGCACCGGCACGCACCGGGGTACATCATGCAGCCATATCTCCGTATGGGCCATTCCGGACAAAAAGTGGCCGTGAAATTATGATCGGCATCCAGAACGAAAGAGAGTGGGCCCGATTCTGCAACGGGGTTCTGAAAGGTGCCATCAACCCTAATGAAGAGCGGTTCAGCCGAAATTCTCTTCGTGTAAAAAACCGGGATGTTTTAAACCGGAAGATTCAGCAGATATTTGAACGCATGCAATATACCGATGTGTTGAATACCTTAAAGGAGGAGAAGATTGCATTCGCGAATCTGAACAGTATGAAAGAATTCGAAAAACATCCGCAGCTCAGGCTGGTTCAGATAGAATCCGAAGCTGGTCCCATAGAAATGGCTGACCGCCCGGCTATTTTCTCCGGATACCGCACCCCGTTTGGGTCAATTCCCGCATTGGGTGAACACGATGAACCTATAAAAAAGGAGTTTGAATAATGAGTTACGATGAATGGATTGGAAAATCAAAAGACAGAAACGACTCGATGGCACCCGAGCAACTGCAGCGCTTCGAGGCAATGTTAGACCGCAATCCGAATGATATTCAGGTCGGTACACCCCTGCCGCCTTGTGCCCACTGGATCTTTTTTACCCCTATCGATCCTCAGTCGGAAATTGAAGAAGATGGCCATGCAAAAAAAGGAAATTTCATGCCCCCGGTAGACCTTCCCATGCGAATGTGGGCCGGAGGTAAAATTCAGTTCAAAAAACCACTGAGAGCCGGAATGCCCGCCGATAAAAAAACAACCATCATCGATATTGAAGAAAAGGAAGGCACCAGCGGCAAACTTTGCTTTGTAACCCTGCGTCATCAGATCAATGTATCGGGCGCCGTGGCCATCGACGAGGAGCAGCAGATTGTTTACCGTGAAGCATCCGAGCCGGGCGTTCACCCGATCCGCACCATCCCGATGGATATTGATTACGACTGGAAAAAAACCAAAAAAGTGGACTCAGTCACACTTTTCCGTTTTTCGGCTCTTACGTTTAACAGCCACAAAATTCATTACGACAAGGAGTATGCCACAAATGTTGAAGGCTATCCCAACCTGGTTGTGCACGGGCCTCTATTACTTGTGCTTATGCTGAATGAATTTAAAACCAAAACTGATGGCAAGGTAATTGAAGAGGTTGAGTACCGTGCAACCGGGCCGATTTTTATGGGAGAAGAGATCACCATAACCAGCAAGGATGTGGATAACACCCGGGTTGAGATGAGGACACTTGGCCCTGACAACAAAATTGCGATGAAAGCAACTGTAAGTTGGATTTATTCATGGAATCAATAACCCGTGAGCTTTACCGGATTCTCCATTCACGCATACCGCGAGTAGAGGATAAAAACAAAGCGCGGACTTTTGCGCTTGACTGGCTGGGATGTTACGGGGCAGGCATCCGGACAGAGCAGGGGAATATTCTGAAAAACTGGAGCAGTAAGTGGGCCGGCACCAATGTGGAACAGCAGGTTTTTCTGATGGCCGCCCTTTCGCACATCACCGAAACGGATGACCTACACCGGGGATCGGTTACCCATCCCGCCTGTGTGGTATTTCCCGCAGCCTGGCACTTGTGCCACCGATTAAAAAAACCGCTTGGTGATTTCCTGACTGCATCACTCCACGGATATGAAGCGATGTGCAGAATCGGGGAAGCAGTTGGGCCGTCTCATTACAAAATTTTTCATAACACAGCTACGGCCGGTGTGTACGGCTCTGCTGCGGCCGCTTCCTATTTGCTGAATCTGGATGAAGGCCCATTTGTATGGGCTATGGGAAATGCCGGAACCCAGGCAGCCGGATTATGGCAGTTTAACGAAGATGCCACCATGAGCAAACATCTGCATGCAGGCCACGCAGCCGCAGCCGGACTCAAAGCCGCATTGTTGGCTGCCGAAGGTTTTACCGGCCCGGCACAAATCCTGGAAGGCAAGAAAGGTTTTTTTGCCGGATTGTGTCCGGACCCTGTCCCGGATGCCGTAACATCACCTTCCGAAGGGTGGAAGCTGGCCGAAACATCCATCAAGCCGTATCCATCTTGCCGCCACACACATCCCGCTATTGATGCTTCTCTGAGCATCCGGGAAGAGATTGAATCGAACGGCATTGAGCCAAATCAAATAAAGTCTGTTGAGTTAAGAACTTACGAAACAGCTCTTCGTGTAACGGACAATCCCACGCCGGAAAGCACCTATGCCGCGAAATTCAGTCTGCAGTATTGTGTGGCACTTGCACTGAAACACGGATTTCCGGGATTGCATTATTTTGAAGGCGAACTGTTGAAAAAAACAATAAATTCAGCCCTCATCAAAAAAATAAACCTTTCTATGAATAAAAAATTTGATGAGGCCTATCCAAAACACTGGGGATCCGGCATTACGGTTCAAGCCGCCGGCCGATCCTTCAGGTCTGATGTTACGGCTGCCAAAGGAGATCCCGAAAATCCGCTTTCCGAAGAGGAGCTGCTTCAAAAATTTTACGGGCTTATGGATTACGGCGGCTTAGAGAAAGAACGTGCCCGCAGGCTGGCATCATGGATTCTGGAAGCCGCCGAAACAGAGTTGGTCGATGCACCGGAATTTAACAGCTCCGCGCGGAATAAAAAACTAATTTGAAATCGCAACAAAATCCGACAGAAAAATGAGCAGAGCACAAAATTACATCAACGGAAAATGGGTGGACGGATCACTCGGAACGCTTGACATGGTAAACCCTTCGTATGATACCAAAGCCGGAGAAATTGCACGGAGTGGTAAAGAAGATGTGGATGCAGCTGTGAAATCCGCCCGTGCTGCATTTGAAGGTGAATGGGGCAAAACCGATGCTGCCACACGGGGTAAACTGCTCTACAATGCTGCACAGCTCCTCGAAAAACATGTTGATGAGCTGGCTGATCTCGAATCGAAGGATACCGGCAAGCCGATGAAACAGGCCCGTACCGATGCAAAACTCATTGCACGCTATTTCGAATTTTATGCCGGAGCTGCAGACAAACTTCACGGAGATTCTATTCCGTTCATGAATGGATACACAGTTTACAGCCAGCGGGTGCCGCTTGGGGTTACCGGCCACATTATTCCCTGGAACTATCCGCTGCAGATGACCGGACGAACTCTTGCTCCGGCTCTTGCCGCCGGAAATGCCACTGTCTTTAAACCGGCTGAGGATGCTTGTCTTGCCGTTGTTCGTGCTTTCGAGCTGATAGCCGAAGCGGGATTTCCTGCCGGTGCCGTAAATCTTGTTACCGGTCTGGGCGAAGAAGCAGGCGCCGCTCTTGCAAATCATCCGGGGACCGATCATATGGCTTTTACCGGATCGCCTGAAGTGGGGAAATTGGTTATGAAAAATTCAGCCGATCACATACGCCCTGTACTGCTCGAACTCGGTGGAAAATCACCGCAGGTTGTGTTTACAGATGCCGATCTTGATGCAGCCATGCCGGTGATTGTGAATGCTATTATCCAGAATGCGGGACAAACCTGTTCGGCCGGTTCGCGCCTGGTCATTCAAAAAGAGATTCACGATAAAGTGGTTGATGAACTGATCAAACGGTTCAACAATATTAAAGTAGGCCCGGCAGATACCGATCCGGATATCGGCCCTATCATCAACAAAAAACAACTGGAACGGGTTGAGCAGTTTGTGGCCCGAGCCGAAGAAGAGGGAGCAGCCATCCTTGCCCAGGCACAAAAACCGGCTGGAAAGGGTTATTTTTTTCCACCTACATTGATGGGCAGAGTAAATAACGACAGTTTTATTGCCCAAAATGAAGTTTTCGGCCCGGTTCTCACCGTCATTCCGTTTGAGGATGAAGCTGATGCAATCCGCATAGCCAATGATGTGGAATATGGCCTGATAGCTGCCGTATGGACCCGCAATAACGGGCGTGCCCACCGGGTGAGCAATGCCATCAATGCCGGACAGGTGTACATCAACGGATACGGTGCAGGTGGAGGTGTGGAACTGCCGTTTGGCGGAATGAAGAAAAGCGGATTCGGCCGCGAAAAAGGGTTCGAGGCTCTGTATGATGTGACCGCTGTAAAAACCGTGATTGTAAATCATGGGTAGAGCAAAATCGAAAGAAAATTGATCAATCAAATAAATTAACCCAATCATCATATACATGAAAAGCCTTCAACTCACAGAATTTGGCAAGCCATTGCAATGGAAAGAACTGGAAAAACCTGAACCCAAAGGCAGCGAGGTACTTCTTAAAGTGGATGCCTGCGGCGTTTGCCATTCTGACCTGCACATCTGGGAAGGATATTATGAACTCGGGGACGATGAACGAATGTACATTGCCGATCGCGGAGTGAATCTTCCGATGACGATGGGCCACGAAGTGGTAGGGACTGTGGATGCTGCCGGCCCGGATGCAAAAACCGTTAAGAACGGAGATACACGGCTGATCTACCCCTGGATTGGCTGCGGCAACTGCAAATACTGCAACACCGACCGCATGCAGATGTGCCTGTCTCCAAAATCGCTGGGCGTGTTCACAGACGGCGGTTATAGTGATTATATACTTATACCGGATGAACGATACCTCGTAAATATCGACGGTCTGAAACCGGAAAATACCTGTTCTTATGCCTGTGCCGGTCTGACGGCTTACAGCGGCTTGAAAAAAATTATGCCACTTGAAAAAGATGAAACCCTCGTAATTATTGGTGCGGGCGGCCTCGGTTTGATGGCCATACAGGTAGTCAGGGAATTGACTCCGGCAAATGTAATTGTTGTGGACATAGATGATAAAAAACTGGAAACTGCCAGGCAGATCGGTGATTTCGCTACCATCAATTCGAAAAAAGAGGATGTTGTTGAAGCGGTGATGGCTCAAACCGAAAACCGGGGAACCTCAGCCGTTATCGACTTTGTAAACACTACAGAAACATCATCCGGCGCTTTCAGTATGCTGCAGAAAAACGGAATGATGGTGATGATCGGCCTTTTTGGCGGCAAACTCACATTTTCAAACCCTGTTGCAACGCTAAAAAATCTGACTATTCGAGGCTCCTACACAGGCAGCCTGACAGAATTGCGGGAGCTGATTGATATCGTCCGGGACAAAAAGCTGAAAACCATTCCCGTTCAAACCTATCCGCTGGAGAAAGCAGATGATATTTTACAAAAAGTAAAAGGCGGTGATATTGTCGGGCGGGCTGTTGTGAAGCCATCATGAAACAGTATCGGCGATTTGCAGGAAAGCCGGTGACGATGTATCAATTTGCCGGCGATAACGAATTTGTTTACTAATTAACACACGAATATGCTCAGCGTAAAAAACCTCACAAAAAAGATTGATGGAAGGCCAATTGTCGAGAACATTTCATTCGATTTGGAAAACGGAGAAATTCTCGGTTTTGTGGGACCGAACGGCGCCGGAAAAACCACCACGCTGCGGATGCTCGCCTGCTGCACGGCGCCTCATTCCGGTACAGCTCAACTCAACGGCCTTGACCTTGTACGAGACGACCTGGAAATCCGAAAGCGAATCGGATATCTTCCCGAAGTTCCGCCGCTGTACGAGTATATGAAAGTACGTTCCTACCTCACCACAATTGCCCGGTTAAAAGGAATCCCAAAAATCGAGCAAAAAATGGCGGTTGAACGTACGATTGAACGGTGTTATATCGGCGATATGGCAAAACGTGAAATCGGTAAACTCTCCAAAGGATACCGTCAGCGTGTTGGACTGGCACAGGCCATTCTCGGTGATCCGGAACTGCTGTTGCTTGATGAACCTACTTCCAGTCTCGATCCCGGCCAGATCAGCGAAATGCGGGATATTATCCGGGAAGCCTCCGGCAAATCGATGGTAATTTTCAGCACACATATTTTGCAGGAAATCCAGCATTTGTGCGACAGAATTGTGCTCATCAAAAATGGAAAGGTGCGGTACCAGGGCCGGCTGGACCAGTACAGCCTGGCTGATGACGGCCGCCGCAGCCTGGTGCTGAAGCTAAAAGGAAAAACCCAAGCCATCGAGACTGTACTCTCAACCCACAGCTCAGATTTGAATTTCGACATCAAACCGGTAAAAAACGGCGAATCCGTCAAAGTTTCACTCAACTTTTCGGATAGCGATGAGATTCAAACCGGACTTTTAAAAGACCTTCTGCACGCCAACATCCCTGTACTGGAAGTGGCGCCTCTTGCCAAAGATCTCGAACAAACCATTTTGCAATATATGCGAAGCGAGTAAAACCAAGACCGATCATCATGCTAAACATTTACCGAAAAGAGCTGTTTAACTATTTTTGGAGTCCCATCGCATACATCGTGATTCCCGTTTTTCTGTTCATTAGTGGCTATTTTTTCTCTTTCAGCCTCTACTACCTGAAAGTGGCCACCATGAGCAATGCGTTTCATAACATGGCCATTTTGCTGCTCCTTCTGGCGCCGGTTATTACCATGCGCCTGCTGTCGGAAGAGCAAAAATCTGGCACACTCGAACTGCTCTTCAGTATGCCCGTTTCCATCGGGAATATGTTGCTGGGTAAATTTCTTTCGGCCGTAACACTGCTGGGTATTATGCTGCTTGGCTCACTCATTTTTCTGATACCGCTGATAACATTCGGAGACCCTGATTTTGGCCCGATCTGGACAGGATACCTTGGAATTTTTTTGATTGGCACCTGCTATATCTCCGTCGGGCTTTTTGTTTCATCGCTGACCGAAAACCAGATTGTGGCCGCACTCGGCACCACTGCCATTTTAATTTTGCTCTGGTTTATCCGCTATATCGGCAGTTTTGAAGCCCTGCAGTTCATCAACCTGCCGTTTGAGTTTATTTCCATTTCAACCCATCAGGGTGATTTTGTGCGCGGACTGATCAATTTTTCTTCCATTGTTTATCTGCTTTCGCTTACAGGGCTGTTTTACGGCCTCGCCTGGCTGCGACTGCATATACGCAGATACGGATAAATCTGATGAACAGATCATGACAACTATGATTTTATACTTTTCACGCTTATGAATAAAATTTCAACTCTTATTATCATTGCCAGCCTGGCAGCCGGAACCATTCTGTTGAATCTTACAGCGCGTGAGATTGATTTCCGGATAGATACTACGCGTGATAACCTTTATTCTCTTTCACCACAGTCTGAAGCCATTCTCGACCGCCTTGACGAAGAGGTAAGAATCGTTCACTTTTACATCCAGAACGATCCGCGATATGCACCTACTGTAGAGTTATTGCGAGAATATCAGAGAAAATCACCCTGGATTTCTGTTGAGCTTTATGATATAAACAGCAACCCCTCGGCAGCCGACCGTTATAATGTTCGTTTCCAGGGAACTACCGTAATCCGTAAAGGCGGCCGCCATGTTGAAATTTACGGAAGTGATGAAGTCAGTATTTCCAACGGCATTTATCAACTGCTGCACGAATCCGGACAGAAAATCTATTTTACAGCAGGGCATGGCGAGTTCGATATTTTCAGCCGTGTTTCGGAAGATCATCTTGAGCTGGAGGGTGAGGAAGACCGTCCGATTTTTCTGCACCAAAAACAAGGCATGCTGAAACTGAAAGAGACTCTTGAGCTGATGGATTTTGAAATCGACAAACTTTATTTGCAGCGCGAAGGGGCTGTACCCGATGATGCCGACCTTGTGGTGATTGCATCTCCGCTTGAATCGTTTTTGCCAATAGAGAGTGAGGCCCTTCGCGAATACTTGAATAGAGGCGGGAATCTGCTGGTTACACTGCGGCCATTTGTTGATGGCGGGCTGAGCGGGCTTCTCGAAGAGTATGGTGTTTTGCCGCAAAATAACATGATTATCGATTTTGGAAACCATTTCTGGAACGATGCGATGGCACCGGCTACAGGATCGTACGAAGAGCATCCCATTACCCGTGACCTGCCGCTTACATTTTTTCCGGGGATACAGGAAATCCGGCTTGCCGATCCGGTTCCGGATCACATCAGTCCTCTTGTACTTTTCAATTCTTCTGCACAAAGTGTTACGGTAAGCTCTCCTGATGAGATTGAACAGCTTCGGGATGCAGACATCAACCCGCAGCCTTTTGATATGATGGTTGTGCTTGAATCAGAGCAGGAAGCCATCAGCAACAGAATAGCGGTGATTGGCACAGGAAGTTTTGCGACGAATGAATATCTCAACTACCTGGGCAATCAGCGGCTGATGACCAATACTGTCAACTGGCTGCTGGATGAAGAAGTTCTGCTGGACCTTGAGCCGATTAGCTATGAACTGCCGGTCATAAACCTGACCAACCGCCAGCTTCGCAATACTTTTTTGCTTTCTTCGGTCGCTATACCGGCCGTTTTTATTGTGGCAGGAATTGCGGTTTGGTTTAAACGGCGGAGAGACTGATGGAGCTACATTCCGTTGCAAAAAAATTGATGTTGGCAGTTGCGGGCCTGTTCTTTCTTTTTCTGATAGTTCGATTCATAGACACATCTCCGCATCACCATCACACCGAAGGCATTGAAATTCAGGGGAATGACGATCACATCCATGTTATTTACAGTTCCGTGTATGATCTGGAACCGAAAAGCATTCAATCCATCACTGCCTATTTTCCCGCACAAAACAGGCGGCTTTTTTTTGAAGAAGACCGCATTGAAATTTCGAGCCTGCAATCTTCCTGCCGCGACATTCGCGAATGGGTAACCCACTCGCCGGAAGTAATTCGCCAAATCACGCTGACGAACCGCGAGGCAACCGAGCTTCGAAATCTGTACTCAAACATAAATCCCGATTTCAGAATCGACCAGGTTCCTGCGAATGAAGATTATGGTCTCCCTGAGCCTGAAGGATGTATTTACATTTATACGGAAAACGATCAGATTTTTCTGCAATTCGGCACTGAAACTGCGCAAGGTTTTTCTCGCTATATGAGAATCAATAGAACCGAACCCGTTTACATCGTTTCAAGATATTTTTTTACCACGTTTATAGATTTTTTTGATGATTTTTGATTTATACAGCCTTCAGGAAACAGAATTTATTTGAACCACGCTATTCTTTCTTATTTTACTATTAAGGAAATTACTTCAGAAAATAAATACTAACCATTAACAAGAGGAACTCTTATGAAATCTACATTTATTCATGCATTGGTGGCACTTGATCAATCTGAAGCGAGTGATTTGCTGTTAGAGGCACTGCCCAATTTCAAAAAATTCGGTACAAAAAAAGTGACTCTTGTTACTGTGGTTTCTGTGCCTTTTACGGGAAAAAGAACCGAGTTTAATACCGAAAAATATTCTGAAAAACTAAAGGAGTACAAGAAAAAACTGGAAGGAGAAGATCTGATCGTTGAGACCGAACTTCGATCGGGAGTTTATTATTACCCTCCTGCTGAAATTCTGACTGCCGCTGATGAACATGATGCTGATTTTGTGATTATCGGAAGCCGTGGACAGAGCAAAGTAGAAGAACTGCTGCTCGGAAGCACGGCTACGGAAGTGCTGCAGCGCTCCAGGCTGCCGGTTTATCTCGTGAATATAGAGATGGAGCAGATTGATGAAGATACGGATCAGAGACGGCTTGTATTGACCCAATCGGTGGATAATTCGTTGAATCATGTTCTTCATGCCACCGACTTTTCCGAAACAGCATATCGTGCTTTTGACGTTTTAAAAGGACTGGATGAAGAGGGTAAGATCGGCAGAATATCCTTGATACACGTTCAGGGCCATCATGCCATCGCCCTGAAAGATCCCGTCAGTTATGAGGCACTCTCAGAGAGAAGCAAAGAGCAACTCGAAGAAATACGAAACTCGCTATCTGATAAAACCCGGCCCACAGCAGAATTGATCATCACATTTGGAACGCCCGGCAAGGAGATTATCAGTGCTATTGAAGATAACGATGTGACTCTCGTAGTGATGGGCAGCCAGGGCAAGGGATTTGTCCACGAATTTTTCCTTGGCGGTGTCAGCACGCAGGTCACCCGCTTCAGTAAAGTTCCGGTGCTTTTGGTTCCTGCGAAGAGGGAGTGATTAAGCCTTAGATAAACGATTAGTGCCACAGCTTAATCCTTATTTTATTTGATATTTTTCGGGGTTGTTAAAAATTGATGGTATAGCCATCTGAGAAAAATATTTGCATATCTCATATCTTAATTCTACATTTGTAGAAAGTAGTCTAAACTTGTAGAATGATGAAGCTATCCAAATCTGAAGAACAGTTAATGCAATATATCTGGGAGCGGGGCAAAGCATTTTTGAATGAATTGCTGGAAATGTATCCCGAGCCCAAACCTGCAAGCACAACCGTGGCTACTCTACTAAAGCGCATGACGGATAAGGGTTATATCGATTACGAACAGCTTGGACGCTCGCGCCGATACTTTCCGCTGGTGAAGAAATCAGACTATTTTGCGCGGCACATCAACGGGTTGATTAAAAAATATTTTGATAACTCGCCGGCTAACTTCGCTTCATTTTTTACCATGGAAACCGACCTCAGTGAAGAGCAGCTTAAAGAGCTTCAAAAGATTGTTGAACAGGAACTTAAAAAGAGGCAGAAATGATTACTTACCTGATCTACTCCACACTTAGCCTGGGCATACTGTTACTGATTTACCGCACTGTTTTAATCAAAGAAAAAATGTACCATTTCAACCGTGGATACCTGCTCTTCAGTTTGGTTTTTTCGCTGACGATCCCTCTGGTACCTGTTGGTATTTTCGGGGATTTTTTGATGCCGCATGAAATCAGCGAAATATCAGCTCCATCCTCTGTTCAAAATTCAGAATCTGTGGAAGTATACCCTTTTATTGATGGCGAAAGCTATCAAACAAACGCTGAAGCAGGATCGGGAGCAGAAGGCCTGTTTACCAGCCTGTTAATTGGTATTTATGTCATAGTAGTGTTAATTCTTTTTGTACGCCTGCTGCGGATTATTCATATGATCCAGGTTCGGGCGGACAGAAATCCAAGCACTCTTTTTGAGGGTTTGGAAGTGGTTTTGCTGAGTGAAAATGTGGTGCCTCACACTTTTTTAAGCACCATTTATGTAAATAAAAAACGGTTTGAAAGTGGGAAAACAGGCCGCGATGTACTGTTGCATGAAGCCGCCCACGCAAAACAAAAACATTCGATTGACATTCTGTTTGTTGAATTTCTCAAAATCATTTTCTGGTTCAATCCGCTGCTTTATTACTACAAAAAAGCAATTCACTTAAATCATGAGTTTTTAGCTGATGATGCTGTGCTCAAGTCCGGTGTTTCAACTATTGATTACCAGAAAACTCTGCTTCAAACGCTTCTTCACAAACCGACTTGCACGCTTGCAAGCAGTATACATTTCGGACTTACAAAAATGCGATTTCAGATGATGAACAAATCCATAAACAAATTAAAATCTGTCATGAAAATTCTTTCGCTGATTCCTCTATTTCTTGTAATGGCCCTCTTTTTAGGCTGTGAATCAACACCGGCTGATGCCGAACGTTCTGCCAAAGAGATCATCATTGAAATGACTGACTCTGAAATGATTATACTCAACGGAGAAAAGATGGATGTATCCGAACTTGACGGAAAACTGCAAGAGCTATCCGTCAACGATGAGCTGCATTTTACAGTGAAAGAACATCCTGAAATGAAAAGGGGGCCGTTTTTTAAGGTTAACAGTCTGATCCAACATTATACGGATCCCAAAGAAAATCACGGACAGTCACTGGTGCAGATCAAGATCAACGAGGAGAGTGAAATTATTGCTAATGGAAAAACACTGACTCTTGATGAACTAAAATCTTTTTTAGATGAAAAAGCATTAAATAGCTCACATATTATTGATTTACGTGTTAACCGTAATTCCGAATTTCAGACTATTCTCGATGTTCAAAAAGTATTACGAGTACAGGATGCCTTACGGATTAATTATTCTGTTTATAAAGGGAAAGATGATTCCGGATCTAATTTATATCCAAGTCAAACCTTAACGTTGCCACCCATTCCTCCATCAGCTATAACAAGACAGGAAATCTCTGATGCTGCTTCGAAAAAAGCAGAAGTCATTGATCAAAATGATCTGCTCACGATTTTGATCAATGCACAAGGTATGATACTGGCAAATGATCAACCCGAAACCATATCCAGTATAAAAAATCGGGTAAAATCATTTGTTGGGAATTATGGAAGTGATCCCGGGCTATCTTTAAGCCCTAAAAGCGCAACCCTTGCAATCAAAACAGACAGACATACAGAGTACGAAACCTATCGTGAAATTCTTGATGAGATATTGGCTGCTTACAATGATCTTTGGGATGAAGTTTCCCGTGAACGGTTTGGTGTGCCATTTTCCTCACTTGCTGAAAACAGCGAAGAATATCGCGAAATCCGGGAAGCCTATCCAAAAAGAATCTCGATTGTAAAACCGGATTAAAATAACAAACGGTAATTCGTTCACACGAAATACAAGTTATTTTCCTGCATGATTTATCTTAAAGATTCCAAAATTGCTTCAGGCCTCTTTTCAGCTATCTTCAAAAGTACTTTAGCCGGCCCCTGAGGCTTGCGTCTTCCCTGTTCCCAGTTTCGAAGGGTGCCAACACTAATTCCAAGCAGGGAAGAAAATTTCTGTTGGGTCATATCATACTTTTCGCGGATTGCCGCAACATCAGGTTCTTCAATCACAGTGTACCCGGATGTTTTGCGTTTTCCTTTACGAATGTCTCCGGCTTGTTTGACACTTTCCAGTAATTCGTTAAACATTTTATCATTCATGACATTTGCTCTTCAACCAGTTGTTTCAGTTGCTTCAATTGATTTGCAGTGAGATCGTCTTTTTTATTCTTTAGGTATGCAAAAAGCGTGTAAATTTGCTCATAGTCAGTGAAATAATAATAAATCACCCGGATGCCGCCCTGCATTTCGCGTCCAGATCCGGCCCATTTGAGTTTTCTGATTCCACCGCTTCCTTTGTTTATGTCTCCAGCTTCCGGCCGGATGTATAACTGCAATTGAAACAGGTGGTATTCATCATCGGAGATCAGTTTCTTAATCTGTTTCGTAGCAAGTTACCTTTTGATCACAACTCTGACAGGAACCGAAAAGCACGGTACTCTGTCAGGTTGTTAGATTTGAACCGCTAAACACAAACAAATCAGACATTTTAAAAACTCTATTCATTAACAATGTTTTTAGAAAAAGTACGTCTATGACGTATAATCTACAGCTAATTCATGGCTTCAATGCTTTAGGTGTAAAAAAATCTAACACCTTTTGGGTTGAATTTATATTGAAACCTTTGAATATGTCAGGCTAATATTTTATAAATACCAAGCTTTAATAATCCGAAAACTTTTTTTATTGCCCAATAATGTAATAAGTAGGCGCCTCGGGGCCAACGGGCATTCCAAGTCCGAAAACCCACAGGTAGAAAAGTACCAGCCAGCCTAAAAAGAAGAATATGCTGTATGGAAGCATCATGGCAATGATGGTGCCAATGCCCAGGTCTTTATCGTATTTATTGGCAAAGGCGAGAATCAAGCCAAAGTAGCTCATCATGGGGGTGATGATGTTGGTAACCGAATCGCCGATTCTGTAGGCAGCCTGAATCACTTCCGGGCTGTAACCAACCAGCATCAGCATTGGCACAAAAATAGGAGCCGTAACCGCCCACTGCGCCGAAGCGGAACCGAGCATCAGGTTTACCGAACCCGATACCATGATAAATCCGATAAAAATTATGGGGCCGGTCATGCCAATATCCTGCAGGAACTGTGCTCCTTTTACAGCAAATATCTGCCCGAGATTGCTCCATCCGAAATAGGCAACAAACTGAGCGGCAAAAAAAACAATCACGATATAGAGGCCCAGGGTTGACATTGCGCCGGCCATCCCTTTTATCACATCCCGATCATCTTTCATGGTGCCCACAATGCGGCCATACACAAATCCCGGTATCAAAAAACAGACAAAGATAAACGTCACAATTCCATTCAAAAACGGAGAGTTCAGCATCTCGCCGGTTTCCGGATTTCGAAGCACCCCGTTTTCGGGAACGATGGTCATGGCCAGTGCAGCGAACATAATGATTACTGATATCCCGGTCCATTTCAATGCATGAATTTCTTTGTCAGTCAGAGGATCCATCGATACTTCTTCAGAAAGGTCTTCCATTGCCATACTTTCGTCATACTCGCCGAGTTTGGGCTCGACAATTCTGAGCGTTACGAATGCACCCGTAGCGGTAATAAAAAAGGTGCTGATAAACATAAAATACCAATTTACGGCTGCATGCACTGTGTATTCCGGGTCGATCAGGTTGGCTGCTTCCTGTGTTAGGCCGGCCAGAAGCGGATCGATGGTGCCAATCAGCAGGTTTGCACTGTATCCGCCCGAAACGCAGGCAAAAGCGCAGGCAAGCCCGGCAAGCGGATGACGCCCCATAGAGTGAAAAATTACGGCGGCAAGGGGTACCAGAACCACGTATCCCATCTCAGATGCCGTGTTTGAAACCACTGCAGCAAAGCAGATGGCTATTGTAACCAGCCGCTTTGGCTGCATGATGAAACTGAGGGCGGGTTTAAATGGAATCTTTAACAAATGCCAGAAATACCGTGCCGGAAGAAGCACGATATCCAGTACTCTTAACACCAGGTTTGAAGAGCTAAAGAGTGAACGTTTAAATCCACCCGTCTCTTTCGACGGCTGAATAGATGCTGCCTTGAGAACAATTCCGCGCACCAGGGCACTGATCAGGCCGGAATGTTCGGCCACACCAACACCCAGCAACGCCACAAGCACTACACCCAGGGGGGCAAAACTGGTAAAATTGGTTACCATGTTTTCTACTATCATGCGAAATCCTTCGCCGTTCATCAGGCTGACCGGTTCAATAATTCCATCCGGTGCACGGCCGGTGGCTCCTTCGGGGCGCGGATCAGGTGCCGACCAGTTCAGCCATTCTGCCAGTCCGCTAAACAGCACAACACCCAAAGCGAAAAGGGCAAAAAGCGTTACGGGATGCGGAAGCAGATTCCCCAGCCACTCCACAAAATCGAGGAAACGTGTGAAGAGGGTTTTTTTAGGAGGGTCGTTTTCAGGAACTTTTGGATCGTCAGTTTTAGGATATTCACTCATAAAGACTAAATCGAATCAACTCATTAAAAATGTTATGGATATTATGTGCCGGCAGGTTTCAGGTTCAGTTTCAGCAGCATGCCGGTCAGAGCGCCGAGGCCGCCCAGGATACCGCCAGTTAAAAATGTAATCAGTAAAATTACCCAAGGCGAACCGGCTCCCATCATTTCGGCAATGCGTGTGGAGAGAATAGCATCATTCAAAAAATGTATAACTGCGGCATGAAAAAACCAGGCAAAACCGGCAGCGGCAAAACCGATAAAAAAAGCCTGAAATCCACGCTCGAGCATCCATATTCCAAAAATAAATGCGGGAATAATCAGTGTCCACCAGGGCAGATAAAGTGATATCAAAAAGGAGAAAAATAAAATTGCGATAAACGCTTTCATAAAATCAAAATTTAAAAACCAAACGCAATGCTTGATACTGTTCAAACCGTAACGAATCATGATACACAGAGATTATTGAGTATATGAGTTTGTAGTTAAAACTCAAATACAGAACTTGGGTTGATTTAAGCTTCTGCTATTTTTTCTGATTCCGGATAATATAATTTCTAATGTTTGGCTGAGAGCTTCCACAAACCATCAAACCGATAATATCCCCTCATCATCATTTTGAAGTGATATTGATTATTCTGATCTTTACCAGTACAAAATTTGTGTGAAATTTATTGATCAAAAACCTCATAAAAAGAAGAGTCTGACATGGCAAAGGTTGAAGTTGTAATGCCCGAAATGGGCGAATCCGTAATGGAGGGAACTGTTATTGAGTGGGCAAAAAAAGTGGGCGACAAAGTAGAAGTGGACGAAACCCTTCTCGAAATTGCAACCGACAAAGTGGACACCGAGGTGCCCTCGCCCGAAGCCGGTGTTTTGGTTGAAATTTTGGTGCAGGAAGATGAGACTGTAGCTGTAGGCCAAACCATTGCCATTATTGATACCGAAGCCGATGCGGCTGATGTAAAAGAATCACCGGAACCGGAAAAGGAGGAGGCCGCTGAAGAAACTGAAGATGCCAAAGAAGAATCCGGAAAAGAGGAGGAAGAACCTGAACAGGAACCGGCAACTGCTGGTGATGAAAATGGAGAAGAGGAAGGCGAACGGATTGATGTGGTAATGCCGCAGATGGGTGAATCCGTAATGGAAGGTACCGTGATTGAATGGGCCAAAAAAGTTGGAGACAAAGTAGAAGTAGATGAAACCCTGCTTGAAATTGCCACAGATAAGGTAGACACCGAAGTTCCATCACCCGAAGCCGGCACACTTGTTGAAATTCTTGTTGATGAAGGAGACACCATCGAAGTGGGACAGACTATTGCTATTATTGCAACCGGAAAAGCTGCTGCCGCCCCAAAAGAGCCAAAGAAAGAAGAACCCAAAGAAAAAGAAAGTACTGCCTCCGAAAATGGAGCGCCGGCTAAAAAAGCTGCTGCATCAGATGCCGCCGTATCCGAGCCACAGCGCATCGGATCGGACAACCGGTTTTATTCTCCGTTGGTTCGGTCAATTGCCAAAGAAGAAGGCATTAGCCAGGAAGAACTTGAAAACATTGAAGGCAGCGGAAAAGACGGCCGGGTCTCAAAAAATGATATTCTGGCCTATGTGGAAGACAAAAAAGCCGGTAAGGTAAAAGCACCTGAAAAACCGGTTCAAAAAACGGACTCAGAATCTGCAAAAAAGGGCAGGATTTCTGCCGGAGAGCTTAATGTCAGCCGGCCGCATGAAAATGTGGAAATCGTGAAGATGGACCGCATGCGAAAGATGATTGCCGAACATATGGTTCGCTCCAAGCAGACCTCTGCCCACGTATCCACCTTCAGTGATGTGGATGTTTCCAACATCGTGAAATGGCGCGAAGCCAACAAAAAGAAATTTTTTGAACAAGCCGGTGTTAAACTTACCTACACCCCGATTTTTATTGAGGCTTTCATCAAAGCTATCGGGGAATTTCCGTTACTGAACAGTTCGGTTGAAGGGGATGAAATTCACCTGAAAAAAGACATCAATTTCGGACTTGCCGTTGCTTTGGGAGAAGGCGGAAAAGGCGGTTTGATTGTGCCTGTCATCAAACAGGCGCAGGATAAAAACCTGATCGGGCTTGCAAAAGCTGTGAACGACCTCGCAACCAAAGCCCGCAATAAAGATCTCAGCCCGGACGACCTTTTTGGCGGCACCATCACGCTAACCAATTACGGAAGTGTGGGCAATTTGATGGGAACACCCATCATCAACCAGCCGCAGGTTGCCATTTTGGGCACCGGCGTTATTGAGAAAAGGCCTGTTGTGCTCGAAACCGAACAGGGCGATGTGATTGCCATCCGCCACAAGATGTATCTCTCCATGAGCTATGACCACCGCATAATTGACGGTGCACACGGAGGAGCCTTTACGAGCAGGGTAAAACAGCTTCTTGAGGACTTTGACCCGGATCGGGCTATTTAACGGAATAAAGACCCAAAGCGGCAGGCAGCTACCTGCCGCTCATTTTTTGCCTGAACGTTGAGACTTTGCAACAATCTGATGTTTGATTTTTTATGGATGTAAACCGAACGATTTCCGATGTACGCAGAAGCATCGAGTTATTAAAAAAAGAGGGAAAACGGATTGCATTCGTTCCCACCATGGGAGCTCTTCACCAGGGGCATATCGAGCTCATCAGGCAGGCCCATAAGCAGGGTGATACCGTGGTTGTTTCCATTTTTGTGAACCCGGAGCAGTTCGGGCCGGACGAAGATTTCGATTCCTACCCGCGAGAACTTGAGAATGATTTGCAAAAATGCCGTGACGAAAATGTATCCCTGGTTTTTGCACCGGATCGCGGTGAAGTTTATGATGATGACAAAAAACTCTCTATTGAAATAGATTCATTGAACAAGTTTATGTGTGGCGCCATCCGACCCGGTTTTTTTGAAGGAGTTCTGCTGATTGTGAATAAACTGTTTAACATCATAACACCCGATGTGGCTGTATTCGGCCAAAAAGATATTCAGCAGTTCCAGATCATCAGCCGGATGATTCAGGAGTTCAATCATAATGTGGAGCTGGTCATGGCCCCGATTGTCCGTGCAAACGACGGGCTCGCACTCAGCAGCAGAAATGCCTACCTCACAGCCGAACAGAGAACCACCGCGCCCGGACTTTACAGGGCATTGCAATTCATCAAAAAACAGATTCTTGATGGTGTTAAAACACCGAAGCTGTTGATAGAGCACCAGATAAGCGAGCTGGAAGCAAAAGGTTTTGAAATTGATTATCTTGATATGTTTTCTCTCAAAACGCTGCATCCCGAAAACACGTTACAAGAAGGACAAAAATATATACTGGCCGGAGCCGTTTGGCTTGGGAAAACCCGGTTAATCGACAACTTTTTGATTGAATTATAAGCTTACTTACAGATGAAATTATCAATGTTTAAATCCAAATTGCATCAGATGAAGGTGACGGAAGCCAATCTGATGTATGAAGGCAGCATCACCATAGATGAGGAACTTTTGGAGATGGCCAACATTCTCCCTTACGAAAAAGTTGCTGTGGTGAACATCACCAACGGTTCGCGCCTCGAAACCTATACTATTCCGGGCGAACGCGGAAGCCGGGTCTGCTGCATGAATGGGGCCGCCGCCAGGCTTACCCAGGTTGACGACCGGATTATCGTAATTGCCTATGCGGAAATGGAACCCGAAGAAGCCAAAACGCATCAGCCAACCGTGGTTGTTGTTGATGAAAACAACGATCCGAAACAAATTCTTGAACAAAGTGTTCATGGCAAAAGCTTCGGCCTGGAAAACGGACTGCCAAAATCTGCCAATTAATTCTCTCCAATTTAACTTTTGAAACCCGGCTCTTTCGATGTAAAGTGCCGGGTTTTTTGTGTAACTCATCTTTTTTTCCGTGTGATGCCTTCCTTTGGTGCTATCTGTGTAGATTCAGTATTTCTGAACTTTTACAGAATATTTCAAAACTGAATTTTACAATAATTATAATTTTCATCTGTTGATTAATTTCATTATTCTATTGACTATGATATTTATAGTAGAGGTGTTAATAGTAATTTATGCAAAGAATTAGAGGCTGGCACCATTCATAAAAACATATGGATGGCTTTCAAAATAAAAGGAGTCTGAAAATCAAAATTGTAAAGGGATGTAATGATGAACAAAAAAATAATCATACCAGTATTCTCTGTACTTTTGTTGCTTGGGTTATGGGCTTTTTTGGGCAGAGATACCAGCGATCAACTCGACCTGTTTGTAAACCCCACCTATGGGGATTTTAAAGTTATTGTTTCCACCACGGGAGAGCTTCAGGCAAAAAATTCAATCCAAATAAGAGGTCCCCAGGGAGCCCGTGACGTTCAAATCTGGAATATGACCATTCAGAGCCTGGTACCGGAGGGCACCGTCGTTCAACAAGGTGATATAGTTGCCGAAATTGATCGCTCGGAAATCATGACTCGTTTGCAAAATACACAGCTTGATGTTCAGCGGGCCGAATCACAGTTTGAACAGGCCCAACTCGACAGCTCCCTTACATTAACCCAGGCAAGAGATAATCTCGAAAATCTGAAATTCCAGCTTGAAGAGAGACAAATTGCGGTTGAACAATCTGTTTACGAATCACCGGCTGTGCAGCGCCAGGCCCAGATTGAACTGGAACGTACCGAACGCCAGCTTGCACAGGAGCAGCAAAACTACCGTACAAGGGTTCTTCAGGCCCAGGCTAATTTGAGAGAAATAGAAGCAACGCTCACCCAGGAGCAAAATCAGCTCAATAGAATCATGACAGTCATGAACGATTTTACCATCCGTGCCCCGGAAAACGGGATGGTGGTTTATGCACGAAACTGGCAGGGGCGCAAAACCACTACAGGCAGCACCATTAATGCCTTTGATCCTATAGTTGCGGAGCTGCCGGATTTCAGCGCAATGGAATCACTTACCTACATCAACGAAGTGGATATCCAAAAAATCAGGAGGGGGCAAACCGTTGATATCGGCCTCGATGCTATTCGCGACAAAAAGTTAACCGGTATCGTAACTTCGGTTGCCAACATTGGAGAGCAGCGGCCCAATTCGCATTCCAAAGTGTTTGAAGTGAAAATCGAAATCAACGAGTCGGACACAACCCTGCGCCCCGCCATGACTACCAGCAACGATATTCTGGTAGAGACCATCGAAAATGCATTGTTCGTGCCGCTCGAATCGGTGCATGCATTCGATAACGAGCATTATGTTTTCAGGAGAGATGGGCTTCAAACCGTAATGCAGCAAATTATCATGGGTGCCACAAACGACAATGATGTGGTGATTCTGGAAGGCCTCACTGAATCAGACCAGGTGCTCATCTCCATGCCTCCGGATACATCAGGCATACAGCGATTCCGATTGCCTGACGACGTGCTCGATCAGTATCGTGATGAACTTGTGCCGGATGAAGACACCCAGCCCGAACAGGAAATTGAAATTGTACAGCGGCCCTGAGGGTTCTCTTACACAAATTTTAATCCCTCATAACCATGCTGCATATTTTTCTATACAATTTGGACATTGCCATTGAGGCCATCAAGCGAAACAAACTCCGGTCGTTCTTAACATCACTCGGAATCATATTTGGGGTGGCTTCGGTAATTGCGATGTTGGCGATAGGAACCGGCGCCCAGCAGGAAATTCTCGCCAACATGCAGCTTCTCGGCACAAACAACGTCATCATTCAGCCCGTAATTGAACAGCGCGAGGGAGAGGTTGAGTTTGAAGACGATTTCAATGAGCAGCAGCGCAGATTCACACCTGGCCTTACATTGCAGGATTTACAGAGTATTCACTCGCGCATACCCAATGTCAAAGCCGTTTCCCCGGAGATCATTTACGACACACAGTTCATCAGGGCCGGGCAAATGCGCAGCGGTAAGCTGGTGGGTGTGAATGACCAGTATTTCTCAATCAATAACTTCAATATTATTTCCGGCTCGAATTTTTCGATGATGCATTTTAGGGATGCCATGCCTGTGGCCATAATCGGCTATGGTGTTCGAACCCGCTTTTTCCCCGGCGAAAATCCAATCGGCAGAAGAATCAAGGCAGGCAATGTATGGTTTACGGTGATTGGTGTGCTGGAGGAGCGGCAGTTAACATCAAGCCAGATAGAGAACCTCGGTATTCGCGATTACAACATGGATGTTTTTGTGCCGGCTGAAAGTATATTGCTGCGTTACAGAAACCGGGCCGCCGTTACCAACAGGGATATCCAGGCTGCCCGGGAAGCAGAAAGCGGAATGCCGGGTGCCTCGCAGGAAAGTTCGGCAGACCGCGGCAGAAACTACAATCAGCTCGACAGGGCCATTGTGCAGGTAGATGATAACCGCTACAGCATCACCATTTCAGAAATTATTGCACGGATGCTCGAACGCCGCCATAACCAGGTGATTGATTTCGAAATCATTGTACCGGAACTGTTGCTGCAGCAGGAACAGAGAACCAACCGTATTTTCAATATTGTGCTGGCATCCATCGCATCCATTTCACTGCTTGTGGGAGGAATTGGCATCATGAATATTATGCTTGCCTCTGTAGTTGAACGCTACCGCGAAATTGGGGTGAGGCGGGCTGTAGGTGCGAAGCGGCAGGACATCCAGCTCCAATTCCTGACGGAAGCACTCACAATAAGTGTAACAGGAGGATTTGTGGGGGTTATTCTCGGAATCGGCTTCAGCTACATCATCCAGGTTACAGCCGGTATTTTATCGATTGTTACTCTTGGGTCAATTGTCATTTCCTTTGGGGTGGCCACGGCAGTCGGGATTGTTTTCGGATATTTCCCTGCCAAACGAGCAGCCGAACAGGAACCTGTTACCGCTCTCAGGCACGAGTAAATTCAATCATCAATCCCTAACGGATCTGAATAACCATAAAAATAGAATCTTCATGAGAATATTTGTAAGGATTTCGGCCATTTTACTCACCTCAATTATCTTTGCTTTTTCCTCTGCTTTTGCCCAAACAGAAGAAGATAGAACGTACGTACTATCACTGCAGGAATCGATTGAAGTGGCGATTGAATCGAGTCCGCTATCACGTTCGGCCAGGTACGCCCTGATAGCAAGCCAGTGGCGGCATCAGTCATACCGGGCTGATTTGCTGCCCGGCCTCAGCATGACTGGAAACGCCCCCAACTATCAAAGTGCATTCAGGGAGAATTTTAACCCAGACGGCACCACATCACTTATTTACTCCCGGCAGTCTAATGCTTCGGTTCGCCTTTCGGTCGATCAGCCAATCATGTATACCGGCGGCAACCTGTCGATATCTTCGGGAATTACCCGGCTTGGAATTTTTGCAAATGAAAACACCTATTTATGGAGTTCAACACCTCTCGTTGTTGGATACACTCAGCCACTGTTCCAGTTTAACAACCTGAAATGGAGAAACCGCATTGAACCTCTTGAGCTCCGGATTGCAGAAAAGCGCTATGTGGAAGCCATGGAAGAGCTCTCTCTTACCGTAACACAGCGATATTTTGATGTGCTGCTTTCCAAAATTAACCTGGATATTGCCGAGTTCAACGTTGCGGTAAACGACTCGATCTACAATATTTCTCAGGGCCGGTATAATGTTGGCAATATTGCTGAAAACGACCTGCTTCAAACAGAACTACAGTTACGTAATGCTGAGGCAGCACTTTCGCAGGCACGCATCAATTACGATCAACAGTTGAAAAACTTCAGGCTTTTGCTGGGGCTTTACCCCGATACTCCTCTTGATGTGGATATTCCTGAAGATATTCCCGAAATCGCGGTAGATGAATCCATCGCCATGAGTATGGCTCGCCGAAACAACAGTACTTCACTTAATTTTGAACTGCAATCCCTTGAGGCCGAACGAAATCTTGACCAGGCCGAAAAACAGAGCTCTTTTTCAGCTTCTATACAGGCAAATTTTGGTTTGAACCAAACATCGGAAAATTTTACAGACCTCTATTCCGAACCGTTAAATCAGCAATTTGTAACACTAAATTTTCAGATTCCTATTTTTAACTGGGGCAAACAGAGAGCTGAAGTTAATTTTGCCCGAAATACCCAGCGCCAGGTTGCCGATGACATCGCTTTTGAGCAGGCTCAATTTGACCTGCAGATACAAAATGTGATTGATGATTTTCACCTTCAGAGAGACCAGGTGGAACTGGCCCGGCTTTCCGATCAGATTGCTGACCGAAGATACGAAGTTGCCCGAAACCGGTATCGTATTGGCCAGATTGATATCACCAATTTGTTTATCGCACAGAACGAACGCGATGCAGCTCTCAGAAGCTACATTCAGTCCATTCGAAACTTCTGGATTAGCAATTACAATTTGCGCCGGTTAACCCTTTTCGATTTTGAAGAAAACACCGTTATTCATCACAGCCTATAAAAAACTGCGACACTCAAAATTTTATTCCACAAAATCCGGAAGCAGTTCAAAAAATCTTGCCGAAGTTTTAATTCCACGATGGAAGTCTTTCAGCGAGAAACTCTCATTGGGTGAGTGAAGAGCGTCTTTGTTCAATCCAAAGCCCATCAAAATGGAATTTACACCCAGCACTTTTTTAAAGTCGGCAACAATCGGGATGGAGCCGCCCTCACGCGAGAAAAGAACTTCTTTATCATAAACATCCCCGAACGCTTTTGCGGCGGCTTTCAGGCCGTAGTAATCCAGGTCTATCACAACCGGGTAGCCGCCGTGATGGGACACAACCTCAACATCCACCGTATCCGGGGCAAGCGACTCTATCTTTTTTGTGAACAATTCAGCGATCTTATCCGGGTCCTGATCGGGAACCAGCCGCATGCTCACTTTGGCACCGGCCGTAGCGGGAAGCACGGTTTTCGCACCTTCGCCCTGGTAACCGCTCCAAAGCCCGTTCACGTCAAGCGAGGGGCGTGCCGATGCTCTTTCGAGCGTGCTGTATCCTTTTTCGCCGTGCACAGCTTTTAAACCGATACTTTTTTTGTAGGCCTCTTCATCAAACGGCAGGGCTTTATAGGCTTCTCTCATCTCTGGAGTGAGCGGTTCCACATCATCGTAAAATCCGTCAATTTGAATCACTCCGTCTTCATCTTTCAGTTTCGAAATGATTTCACAGAGCACATTCGCCGGGTTTTCCACTGCACCACCATAAAGGCCGGAATGGAGGTCGCGGTTTGGGCCGGTAACATGCACCTCCATGTAAGCCAGCCCGCGCAGTCCATATGTGATTGACGGCTGATCTTCACCAAACATGGCCGTGTCGGAAATCAATACCATATCGCAGGAGAGCAGGTCTTTATTTTTTTTAATAAATGGAATCAGGTTGGGAGAGCCGATCTCCTCTTCGCCTTCAAGAATAAATTTTACGTTTACAGGAAGTTCGTTGCCCGTTTTCAGATATGACTGTACCGATTTGATGTGTGTGAACGATTGCCCTTTATCATCGCTGGCACCGCGAGCATAAACACGGCCGTCAATTACAGTCGGTTCGAAGGGAGGTGTTTTCCAGAGATCGTCCGGGTCGGATGGCTGCACATCGTAGTGCCCGTAAATCAGAACGGTGGGTTGATCATCGTGTGGAAGTCTTTCTGCTGTAATGATGGGATGGCCGGGTGTTTCGTGCAACTGCACATTATCAAGCCCGATTTCCTCAAGCTGATTGATTAAAAATTTGGCCGCTTCTTTTACATCTCCTTTGTGTTTGGAATCGGTGCTGATACTTGGAATCCGCAGCAGCTCAAATAATTCTTCTTCAAATGTTTTGATATTCTCGTCGATGTAATTTTGTACGTTGCTCATGCTTTTTTCTGTAATCTGAAATTTTTAGTTATCTAAGCAAGATAGAATTTTGAGATGTGAAAGTCATTTTAGCGGAATAAATTCGGATCTGGCCTCACTGGCTGATAAATATTTCATGACTTGCGTAGTTTTTGAGTAACGGGCAGGCTCAACTACGTGTAAAACTTCGTTGAGAAAACTGTCTGTTGTGCATATAGCCTAAATTCCCTCCCAATCTATCGGGTGTTTTTCTCCGGCAGTGATGGCCGCATCTATTCTGTTTTGAGGCGGGGGCAACTGGCAGGTGGTGTGCACATTAAATGCACAGGGCGGATTGTAAGCCTTGTTAAAATCAATGATGGTCTTTCCATTCTCATCGGGAAAAGGAATAATCATATACCGTCCGGCATGGTAAGTTTCGGTACGGTTGGTTTCATCCGCAAAGATGATAAAAAGGCCGGAAGATGCCTCGAAAGCAATAAGTGAGAAGATCTCTCCATCAATCGCGAATTCCACTTTCCCCGGAGAAAACCGTTCTACCTGCTCTCCAATCACGTTATCTACGGTGATGGTTGTGCTATCCGTATGAGGGATGAATCGCGCTTTCAGGTGCCATTTTTCATCCAGGGGATAGGCCGGGAAACCTTCAAATGCATCGGCTTTGGGATTGTCTTTGTTATACAAACGGATTCCGTGTTGGTCGCCGCGGGTGTCGATGAACCACTCCAGGTCCTCATGTTCTACTCTCGGGCGATTTTCTCCGTCAAAAAGAACCATTTCGGTAACCGGCTCACCTTCGTGAGTGATTTTAACTCCGGCGGCAGTTTTCATTGTGATGATGCCATCTTCAAGGATCACGACTCCGGCATGTTCGGGAATGGTGCCTTCCGGCAACTGTAAATCCTGATCATTACCACTGCCAAAACTGTTCTCGCCTTCTTCAAGCCAGTAAATTCCGTCCAGACGCAGCCAGTTTGTGGGGCCTTTCAGAACGTCAATCCGGTGCTCTTTCCATTCAGAGATTTCCTCTTCGTAATTATCGGGTACCGGGGCGGGGCCGAGTTCGTTTTTGCTGCATCCGGATATTAAACTGATTACAACCAGCAATACTATGCCAGAAATTTGAAAATATTTTATAATCTCACTGGATATCATTTTGATTAATTTCTGATTAAAAATTACACAAATCAAAATCCTTTTTTTCGAGAAAGATTCTGTGTATTACCTTCCGTCTCGCTACTCAATACTTGATACTTTCTTATAGAGCGCTAAAATACTTAGCATGAACATCACTGATTGCAGTTTGTGGTTTTAAATTATGGGTTCTATATAATCAGGTTTGATTAGCTGCCGCTGTTCACAAACTTGTTCACCCTTTTGGCATTGTCCGGTTTGGTGAACAGGCTCACTGATATGAGCAAAATTACATTAGCAAGCAGGCCGTACACTCCCTCGTGCATGGGGATTGGCTTGAGCTCCGGCCAGATCAGAAAAAGTGTGTTTACCAGTATGCCGCCAAAGAGCCCGGCCAGGGCGCCTGCTTTGGTGGCCCGTTTCCAGTAAAACATGGCAAAGGTTACCGGAAAAATCTGTGCCACTCCTCCGTACGAACCTAGCAAAAGGGCAACAATCGACACATCAATTACCACGGCAAATAGATAGGCCACCAGCCCGATGACAAGAACGGAAATCTGGATGAGCAGCCGTTCGGTTTTATCGCGCAGCGGTTGTTTCAGAACCTGGTTCACTCCGTCGCGGATGCCGATAGAGGCAGCAGAATGTAAAATGGCATCGCCCGAGGACATGGATGCGGCCAGCGCCCCTGCACAAAAAAGGCCGATGACGAGTGCCGGAAGTTCGAGCTGCATCAGCACGTGTGGAAGAATACTGTCGGCCTGTTCCACGCCGGGGAATGCTAAAACGGCAGAAAAGCCGATCAGCAGTATAGGAACCAGGAAAATTAAAAATGTGGGATAAAGCACCACACTGAGCTTCAGAGAATCGGGGTTTTTGGCTGCAAAACTGCGCATAAAAAAATGGGGCCAAACCGAAAAACCCACTGCTGAAATAAATACAGCAGAGCTGAAGCCCCACCAATCCCAGCGCGTTCCGTCGGCGGCCAGACCGGGGGCTTCGAGCATAGCCGTGTGTCCCGCCTCCATGATGGCAGTAAACATTTCACCCACGCCGCCATAAAGCGCATTCGGCAGGTAGATTCCCAGCGCCCAGGCCATCACCATCATAAACATTCCCTGGAATGCATTCGACCATCCGACCCCCATCACACCGCTGAAATAGACATAGATGAGTACAATCAGGTATGTTACTCCGGCCCCGGCCCAGTAGGGAATCAGTCCCTCGCTGATTACATTCAGCACATACCCGGCGCCGACCATCTGCAGGGTAAGGTAGGGAATGAAAACAATTACGCTGAGCACAGCCAGCATTACCGACATAAATTTGCTGTCGAACCGGTCGGCGAGCAGTTCTGCCTGTGTTACATAACCGTATTTTTTCCCAAGCCGCCAAGCTCTCGGCCCGAAAAAGTAGAGCGGCACAATGCCGATTACCCCGTAGGCGATGATGTAAAAAGCCGCAGCCCCTCGCGAATAGGCCCAGCCAGGCCCGCCCAGAAATGCGAATGAGGAGAAAATGGAGGCCCCGATCACAAAATAGAGGATGACCACGTTCATGCTGCGGTCTCCCGCCACATAACCTCCCACACTCTTTGAAATACGAAGTGACGGGATGATTCCGGCCAGCAACGACAACAGAAGATAAATGCCTACAACAATCAGAATAATAGTGCCTGTTTCCATCTATTGATCTCCAGGTCCGGTTTTTTTATCAGATATGTAGAGCGTCAGGAGTGCGATGAATCCGGCAATGGTGCAGAAAATGATCCAGGCGAATGAGAGGGGAAATCCAAAGATGAGTGGAGTGGCAGACGAAAAGAATGTGTATCCCGGCCAGACGAGAAACAGGCTGATCAATACCATTACAATAAAAAAACTGATACGTGCAGGACGAATTGATCCTGGTAAGAGCTGTTTCCGGTTTTTATTCCTGTCATTTTTCTTCATGCGAAAATATAAACCGAATTCGGGTTTTCGCAAAAAGGGTTGAATTTATTGCCTGGATTTTTGCAGTATTGCGTATTAAGGGGCACAAACGAGATACTTCGACAGGCTCAGTACAGGCTGTTTGCACCATTACATTCTGGTATCAAACCAATTCCATTTCCCTGCGAGATTCCATAGCTTCACTGCATGGCGAAGATTTATGTGGATATTGCATTTCCGACGGCTGTGAGGCGG
>SL_3KL_010_SEDDRAFT_10000684_pt1 | contig 28980 bp, 26 predicted proteins | sample SodLakKL_010_SED_2_FD_10381 | JGI IMG/M metagenome (IMG submission 10381)
GAAGGATCGGTGGAGGAAGGATCGGTGGAGGAAGGATCGGTGGAGGAAGGATCGGTGGAGGAAGGATCGGCGGAGGAAGAAGAAAAGGCTCCTGATAACAAAGATATTTTAGAGAAAGGGGGTTACATGTTTGCTCCTTTTCAACAGGATTACATGCTGTTATGGGAAGCTTTTACCCAACTGCTAAATAGAGTGGAAACGGTTTCATTGGCCCCGGGCAGCCAGGAGGAAGTTCAGGCAAGAATGGAGGAGAGGAAGGAGCCCTATCTGGAAATATCTTTTACGGCGCCTTTTGATGCGGAATTATTTTTCCCCTCCCGGGTCAGAATAACGGAGCCTCAAGAGTTGCCCCTGATTCAGAATGTTTACTTATTCTGGGGAGAGGAACCCCAGGCCTTTTTCCGGACTTCCCAGGGAAACCTGTTTCAAGTCAGCTGGAATATCAATTTCTCCTCCCTCTTTAACCAGCTAAAGCAGCTGGCCGAGGAGGGAGAACCGGACCACTTTGTTTTGTCTGAGCTGGGCGGCACGGCCCCATTCTCCCTGGAAAAACAATTGATTTTGGAGGAGGTTCTCGTACCAAAACAAGTTCCATCTCTTCCGGACTTTAGTTTCAGTAGGGAACCGGTGGAGAAAGAGGCGTTGGCCAGGGCATTTTTTGTAGACCTTTCTCTGGTCAGGCAGATTAAGGAGAGAGACGAGGCCATTATTTTTACAGACGGACAAAAAGGCCTGCGCATCAGCTCTCAGGGGATGATTGAATATACTGCCCCTCTGCAGAGGGATGCCGGCAAACGGCTTTCTTACCGGGAAGCCCTGGATATAGGGGCAGACTACGTCAACCTGTACGTTGAACTGCCTGAAGAAATCCACCTGAGGATTAGTGACCTTACGCCGGTAATGCTTGATAACAAAGAGTACTACCAGATGAAATTAAGGAGTTACTATGAAGGGTTGGTTCTTGATCCGGAAACTTTTACCTTAGAATTGACGTATGATCAACAGGGACTGGTAAGCTACACCTGCCAGGCCTATACGGTATCACCGGGAGAAGAAGAGCCGGTGGAAGTGGATGTGAAAGGGGCCCTTTCACAGGTGCTTTTTGGTTTGCCGGAGATTTTTCATCAGCAGGACCCCAGGAGAATTACCGGAGCTTACCTGGTCTATAAAGCGGGGCCTAGATTTTCTGAAGAATTCCTGCAGCCCTTCTGGAACATAGAAATTGACGGCAGTCATGAAGTTATGGTCAATGCCCGAAGCGGTGAATTATCTCAGATGAAAGACCTGAACTAAAGCTGTAGGGGCATAAAGGTGAAACAGGGTAATAAAGCAATGGTAACAACGTCAACCATGTCAATACCGCCAAAACAAGGAGATAAAAACTATGGAGTGGTCCAAGGCCAAAAATATTCTGATATTGACTTTTCTAGCCTTAAACCTGTTTTTAGGATACAGTTTATGGGAAGAATTCTATATGAATTTTCCTTCCCGGGTGGTTTCCCAGAGGGAAATTGAGGAGGCAAGAGACCGTTTGGACTCCGTTAACCTGGAACTAAAAGCATCCTTTTCCCGCCAAAACTTTTCCATGTCCTTTCTTACCGTAAGCAATCGGATACAGGAGGCGGGAGTTTTGAAGGCAGGCTTATTCGACCCCGACCTTCCTTTTGCCGTAGAGCAGGGGGAAGAAGGCAATCCCCTGGTTTTTAGTCAGTCAGCGAAACGGCTTTCTCTTTGGGAAAATGGAAAGATTTCTTTTACGCATGAATTTCCTGATGAATGGGAGGCCCCGGAGGAGCCAATGGAGGAAGGCACGGCGGTGTCCCTGGCGGAGGAAACCCTTCGGGCGGCACAGCTATTTCCGCAGGACGCCCGGTTGGAGGATGCCTGTTCTCTGGAAGACGGCCGTTACCTGGTAACGTATCACCAGGTTTATAAAAATCTTTCTCTTTACGGGGGATATCTTATGGTATGGATTGCCCCCGGTGGGATGGAGCAGCTGGAAATCTATTGGTTGGAACCCCAGGGATTCAGCGGACAGGAAATTAATACCATTTCTGCGGCGGCGGCACTGACCAGGCTGGCGGACAGCCTTTCCCCCTCCCCCAAAAGGGAATCGGTAGATTCAGTGAGTATAGGCTATTACAGCGAAGCCATTGATGCCCAAAAGTGGGACGTTGTTCCCGTCTGGCGAATCCGATTGTCTAACGGCAGGGCATATTATATTAACGCCTACACGGGTGAGCAGGAAGGGTTAGTGGAAGAACCCTTTTAAAATTATTAGAAACCGTGACATCCTCTCGGGGTGAATAAGTGCGGAGGATTACCGTGAGTTTTCAAAATTTTACAAATCTAAGAAGGGATACGACATTTTCTGCAGAATAGTCTTTATAGTCTTTAATGAGTCAGCCATATATTATCATTACATAGGAGGCACATTTCATCATGGAACATTTTGTGGTCAAAGGAGAGGTTACCCTGGAAGGGGAAGTGGTAACCAGCGGGGCCAAGAATTCCTCGGTTGCCATTCTGCCCGCCGCACTGATGGCAGGCTCTCCGGTAACGGTAGAAAATCTGCCCTTAATTGACGATATTTTTACATTAATTGAACTAATTGAATATCTGGGAGCTGAAGTGAAGACCAACGGGTCCGGGAGTATAACTATCTATCCGCAAAAACTTCAACGGTGGGAAGCTCCTTACGAACTGGTCAGCAAACTTCGAGCTTCCTATTATTTTTTAGGAAGCCTGCTTACCCGGTTTAAAAAGGCGGTTATCCCCCTGCCGGGAGGATGCCCCCTGGGTCCCCGCCCCATAGACCAGCATATAAAAGGTTTCCGGGCTTTGGGAGCCAGAGTGGGAATTCAGCATGGCTCCATCCGAATTGAGGCGGAGCAGCTGACGGGGACAGAGATCTATCTGGACGTGGTCAGTGTAGGAGCCACCATTAATCTTATGCTGGCTGCGGTCACTGCCCAGGGGAAAACTCTTCTGGAAAATGTGGCCAAGGAACCGGAAATTGTCGATATCGCCAACTTTTTAAACGCCATAGGCGCCAATATTGTTGGGGCCGGAACTGATGAAATAAAAATAACCGGGGTTAAAGAACTGGGGGGGACTTCCCACATGGTCATTCCCGACCGCATAGAAGCCGGTACTTTTATCTTAGCGGCGGCCAGCACCAATGGAAGAGTGCTGATTAAGGATATTATTCCGAAGCACCTGGAATCGCTTACCGCCAAGCTGAAGGAACTGGGAGTGGACCTGGAGGTGGGAGAAGACTGGGTGTATGTGAAGGGGTGTCCCTGCCCCCAACCCATCAATATTAAGACCTTTCCTTACCCCGGTTTTCCCACGGATCTTCAGGCACTGATTATGCCGGTGATGACCAAAGCCAAAGGGTCCAGTGTAATCACCGAAAATGTCTTTGAAGGCAGGTTTAAACATGTGGATGAGCTGAAGAGGATGGGTGCTAATATCCGGGTGGATGGAAGGTCAGCCATTGTAGAAGGAGGCTGCAGCCTTTCCGGTGCCCAGGTCAGAGCTACGGACCTTCGGGCCGGTGCAGCCCTGATGATTGCCGGCATGCTGGCCAAAGGAGAAACTGTAATCAGCGGAATCGAGCATATTGACCGGGGATATGAAAAAATAGAGGAAAAACTTAACAGCCTGGGAGCCGGAATAAAAAGAGTAAAACAGGAGTAGTTTAAGGTAGTATCTTTTTCAGGAAGGACAAATTACCTTGGAACTATTGCTGGTGAGGCACGGCCGGACAAAGGCCAATAAAGAAAACCGTTTTCAGGGATGCATAGATTATCCCTTAAGCTTGACGGGAAGGAAGGAAGCAGAACAAACCTCCCGCCGTCTGGCATCTATTTCTATTGATTCTATTTACAGCAGTCCTTTAATCCGTGCCTATGGCACGGCGGAAATAATAGCCCGGCCCCAGAACAAAGAGGTCCGGGTTTTAAGCTCTTTAAAAGAATTCAGCTGGGGTATTATTGAGGGGTTAACCGGGGAGCAAATTCAGAAGGAATATCCAGACCTGGCCTACAGTTTGAGGAGAGGTTTTCAAAAGGGCTCCATCCCCGGCCAGGAACCTTTTGACGTCTTTTGGAACCGGGTAACACGAACCATAAACTTTTTTTGCGGGGCCTATGCCGGCAAAAGGGTTCTGTTGGTCAGCCATGGAAGGTTTTTAAATGCTTTTTTGGTGGGATTTTTAGGCATGAACCATCGAAAGAGCTGGCCCTTCCGTTTTGCCCATGGTTCTCTCTCTCGTTTGGAAATGAATCCAGAAGGCAGGAGGGTTCTAATTTATTTTAATGATACCTGCCACCTGGAATAATTTTTTGGTATTCTCGGTAACTTAGCGACCCAGCGGGACTGCATGATTGTCCTTTTCATCAAAATTTGATATAATTTATTTACTGGAAATTATATTTAAAATAAAAGCACTTTCTCTAAAAACCACAGAGACAGGTGCAGGTGAGGTGGATTAACGTGGAATCCTATGATAATTTTCATCGTAAGTCGGGAAGAAACAGAATATTTCCTTACATAGCTATGATCATTATAGGTGTTTTCATAGGCGGGCTATTGGTGTCATACTGCCTTCCGGATATTCTTGACCGAAGAGAATCTATAAATGGGGACAGGCCCCCTGTGGACTGGGATCAGTCCGAAGTAAATGATGAAGATTACCATGAATACCAAAGAACTTCCGTGGTCCGGGCCGCCGAGAAGATTACTCCCACGGTGGTAGGGATTACCAATTTTGCTTCCGCCTATGATTTTTTTCAGGGAAGAGCCCGGCAGCAGGAAATGGCCACCGGTTCCGGGGTAATCATTGACTCCAATGGTTATATTGCCACCAACAACCATGTTATCGCCGATGCCGAGGAGCTTATGGTTACGCTTTCTACGGGAGAGGAAATATCTGCAGAGGTAATTGGCACCGATCCGGCTACAGACCTGGCTGTATTGAAGATTGATAGGACCGGGCTTCCCGCAGCCAGTTTCAGTGATTCGGAGAGGCTGCAGGTAGGGGAACTGGCCATCGCGGTCGGTAATCCTTTGGGACTGGCTTTTCAACAGACTGTAACGGTTGGAGTGATCAGTGCCCTGGACCGATCTATTCGCATCGGAGAACAGACCTTCTCCTTTATCCAGACGGATGCCGCCATTAATGCCGGCAACAGCGGAGGCCCCCTGGTTAATGCAGGAGGGGATGTAATCGGGATTAATACTGCCAAGATTAATGTTGCCGGGGTGGAGGGCATGGGGTTTGCCATTCCCAGCAATACTGTTAAGAGGATTATCAATGACCTTATCGAACATGGCAGAATTATTCGTCCGTGGATAGGAGTTGTTATTCGGGAAATGGATGAGAACATAGCTAATGAATTGGGCCTGGAAGTGGGCCAGGGGTTAATTGTTGAGGAAATCGTAGCGGATGGGCCGGCTCAAAAAGCAGGCATCCAGGTAGGGGATGTCATTACAGAGATAGACGGGAAAAAGATACAGAGTTTTGAACGGCTCCGGGAGGTAATTCACCAGTATCAAGTGGGCCAGGTAGTGAAGATTAATTTAATCAGGGATAGGGAAGAATTAGAAATACAGTTGACCTTTGAGGAAATGCCACAAAATTAAGGGTTGGATAGAAAGGCAGCGGGCATGCAGATTAAAATTATTTTCGTAGGGAAGCTCAAGGAAAAATATCTGCAGCAGGGGGTTTCAGATTATTTGAAGCGCCTGAAAAAATATGCCCGGATAGAAATTCTAGAGGTCATGGATGAAAAAATCCCGGAAAAAGCTTCCCCTGCCCGGGAAGATATTTGTACAGCAAAAGAAGGAGAAAGGGTCCTGAAACTATTGGCCCCGGACTCCTTTTTCATTGTATTGGCCCTGGAGGGGAGCCTGCTTTCTTCGGAAGAACTGGCGGCAAAGCTGGAAGAATATGCCCTGGGGGGGAAAAGTAAGCTCACCTTTGTGGTGGGTGGAGCCCTGGGCCTTTCCCCTAAAGTAAAAGAAAGAGCAGATCTTCTCCTCTCCTTTTCCCCACTTACGTTTCCTCATCAGCTGATGCGGCTGATCCTTTTGGAACAGCTGTACCGGGCTTTTAAAATTATACGGAGTGAACCGTATCATCGCTAATTCCTGGCCTGCCTGCTGTGCCGGGGCACAGTAATTTAAAGGGCAGCAGCCCTGCAGTTACCAGGCAATATAGTAAATAATAGGATATGTTTTTTGAACGGTTCCTGTGGTAGAATAAACTTGTTAGGAAGTAATGAAAGCATCGTCAACTATACAATTTTACAAAGCGCGCAAAAATTTTTCTTCTGTATTGGTACAAGCCATCAAAACATCTGGAGGGAAAACAAGATGCATATGGTTTTTAATAATGATGGGGATGGATTAAATGGATGTAAAGCAGGCCTGTTTTCCACAGGATGTACCATGGTTATTGAACCGAAATTTGACCGGGCGTTTAATTTTCAAGAGGGTTTGGCTCCAGTTGAGAAAGCAGGCCGTTGGGGATTTATTGACCTCAAAGGTAGAACGGCCATAGGTCTCCAGTTTGAAAATGCCTCTGCTTTCCAGGAAGGCCTGGCTCCGGTTAAGGTAGATAACCGTTGGGGTTTTATATGCCGGGCTGGGAACATGGCCATAGCTCCACAGTATGATGAGGTATTTCATTTTCAAGAAGGTTTGGCCCTGTTTCAAGAAGGGGGCCGGTGGGGTTACCTAAACCAAAGCGGAGATATTATTATTGAACCGCGCTTTATTCATGCAGGCCTTTTCTCTCAAGGATTGGCTGCGGTTACAATCCATCAAAACTGGGGATATATAGATAAAAAGGGAATTATGGCAATTGAGGCGGTATTTGATAAAGCCCTACCCTTTCAAGAAAGCTCAGCTCCCGTTAAGATAAAAGGCCGGTGGGGATTTATAGATCCTACTGGGAAAATGATTGTGGAACCACAGTTTCAAAGGGTTTCTGCATTTCAAGAAGGAGCCGCCAGGGTTCAAGTGGATGGGAAGTGGGGAGTTATTGACCAAACAGGAACAACCCTTATTGAACCCCAAATTAGAGTGCCCATGTCTTTTCATGAATCCCTCTTGAGGTTTCAAGAAGGCCTGGCTCCTGTTATAATGGATGGAAAATATGGGTTTTTAGATAAAAAAGGAACGGTAGTGGTTGACCCGCAGTATGATATGGTTTTACCCTTTCAAGAAGGGCTGTCCCCGGTTGAAGTAAAGGGCCGGTGGGGATATATTAATAAAACAGCAAAAATGGTAATCGACCCCCAATTCGACAGCTGTTTGTGTTTTCAAGAGGGGTTGGCCCCGGTTGAAATAAAGGGAAGATGGGGCTATATCAGAGCCAATCATCATGGAAAGAGGAGATAGGGGTTGAAGAACAAAGCGGTTATTCTTGGCGCTAATTATTATATAGGCCTCAGCGTGATTCGATGTCTGGGTATCCATGGCATACCGGTTACCGCAATAGATTACGGCACAAAAGGGACCTATGGTTTTCATTCAAAGTATTGTTCGGAAACTTTAGTTGGGCCTCATTACAAAGAAGACCCAGAGGGCCTTGCCGATTTCTTAATGGAGTATGCAAAAAAACAAAAATATCCACCGGTTCTATTTCCCTGTGCAGACCCATATGTAGAATTTATGGATAATCATTTGATGACACTGCGGGAATATTTCCTGATTCCTCAAACAGAACCGGGGCTTTACACCAAAACCATGAACAAGGGAACCCTTCATCCGTTAGCGGCGGAGCACGGTATAGCGGTGCCGGAAACCCTGGCCATGGATCAGGAGAATTTGATGGAAAAAGTGGATCAAATGATTGGGTATCCCTGTCTGGTAAAGCCCGTGGATTCTCACCCTTTTGTATCGAGATTCAGGAAGAAGCTGTTCAAAGTACACCATCAAAAAGAATTGAGCGCCTCCCTAAAAATGGCTGAAGATGCAGGCCTGGAGGTTGTTGTACAGAGAATGATTCCCGGGTTTGACGACCACATGCATACCTTTGACGCTCACCTAAATCAACAGGCAAAGGTGACCCATTGGGTAACCTGTCAAAAGTTCCGTCAGTATCCCATTAATTTTGGGGCTTCTGTTTATACCCAACAGAAATACGTTCCGGAACTCTATGATATAGGGGCAAAATTTTTGGAAGGGATCAAGTTTAAGGGGTTTGCAGAAATAGAATTCAAAAAAGATGCCCATACCGGAAAATTTTATTTGATAGAAGTCAATGTTCGAACGACCAACCTGAACAGCCTTTTACTTAAAACCGGAATTAATTTTCCCTACACCGCATATAAAGAGTTAACCGGGGACCCGGAGGAACCTCGGGCCGTCACTCGGGACACCAATCTGGTGTTTTGGTACGCATACGAAGACTTCCTGGCCCTTCGGGACTATATTAAAGCGGGCCAGTTAACGGTAACTCAGGCCCTGGCCTCTTACTTTAAGCCCAAAGCCTATGCCATTTGGGATTGGAAAGACCCTAAGCCAGGCCTGGTATTCTTAAATAAAATTTTTGGACAGGTTTTCCGTAAAATATTTAAAGGTGGAAGAGAGTAAAGGAAGTCCCGGTTCCCGGATAGTGAAATGATAGGGAGGTTACAGCATGATTAAACTGGAGGTACTGTTAACATCAATTGAAGTTCTCGAGGCATGGAATGAAAAAGATATTTCCATTACAGGTTTGGCCTATAACTCTAAAAAAGTAACTTCCGGAAATATTTTTGTCTGCATAAAGGGGTATAAAGCCGATGGACACAGCTATATTTTAGAGGCGGCAGCCAATGGAGCTGCGGCAGTGATTGTGGAAGATTATCAAGAAGGGTGGGATATCCCGCAGTTTCGGGTGGAAAACAGCCGGCAGGCCCTGGCGGCTTTGAGCGATAAATTCTATGGAAATCCATCCAAAGACATAAAACTCATCGGCATTACCGCTACAAACGGTAAAACCACCACCTCTTTTATGACTAATGCTATCCTGGAAAACCATGGCTTTAAAACCGGGCTCCTGGGCACAGTGGCGGTAAAATTTGGGGACTACTTTGAACCTTCTATTCTCACCACTCCAGAGTCTTTGGACCTGCATCATTATTTTTATCAAATGAAAGCCCAGGGGATTTCCCATGCAGTCATGGAGGTTTCCTCCTCTGCCTTAGAGTTGAACAGGGTGGGGAATGCTGATTTTGATATTGTGAGCCTCAATAATATCAGCAGAGAACACATTGATTTACACGGCTCCTTTGAGCAGTATTATAACAGCAAGGCCAGCTTAATTAGAAAAGCGGGGCCGGAACAGTGGGCTATTTTGAACTTGGACTGTCCCTACGCTGCCTCTCTGGTGAAGGAAACAAAAGCGCAGGTTCTCACTTTTGGGGTTGAGAACAATCAAGGGCACCTGTGCTGCCGAAACCTGGACCTGTCTACAGGCAGAGCGATATTTACGGTAGAAATCTGCAGGCCCTTTACGGTGGGGGGGATACAGTATCTGCCTGAACAGTTTGACATAGAGCTGGGCACTCCGGGGTACCACTCGGTCTACAACTCTATGGTGGCCATTTTGGTGGGCCTGCTGTGCGGCGTCCCTATCCCCACGATACAGGAGAGCCTGAAAACCTTTGCGGGGGTAGAGAGGCGTTTTGAGTTCATATTTGAAGATGATTTTAAAATCATCGATGACCATTTTGCCAACAGCGGAAATATTGACGTAACTTTAGGCACACTGCAGCGGATGGACTATAAAAAACTTAAACTGGTGTATGCCATAAGGGGCAGCCGCGGGGCAACGGTCAATGGAGAAAGCGCAGAGGCCATAGCAAAGTGGGCGCCAAAAATTGGACTGACGGAAATTATTGCAACTTTGAGCCAATCCCATGTTACCGAGAAAGACCAGGTAATGGACGAAGAGTTATCGGTCTTTTTAGACGTCATATCCTCCGCGGGGATTACCATACATTTATATAATGAACTACCTGAAGCCATATCCCACGCCCTTTCTTCCGTTAAGCCGGGGGATGTGGTGATGCTGGCGGGCTGTCAGGGGATGGACTATGGGGCAAAGATTGCCCTGGAACAGCTGAGCCAATGGAGGCCCGATATCGATAAAGAGGGGTTATTTGAACCCCTGGAAAAAAGAGTGGCGGGAATGGCTTAGCAGGAATAGTTTTTCAGGCCTTACCAAAATGCGCCGTAAGCCCCTGGCTTTAGCCAGGGGGAGGCTCAGTACACGGGGTGGTATTTGTGAATGAAAAAATCTTAGGGATTATCGGTGGGATGGGGCCTGAAGCCACAGCCAATTTTTATATGAAAATTATTAAAGCTACCAAAGCCCAAAAAGACCAGGACCATTTTCGGGTGATCATTGACAGCAACCCCAAAATCCCCGATCGGACCGAAGCCATATTAGGTACAGGGGAAAGCCCGGTGGAGGCCTTAGTTCAAACTGCTAAAAACCTACAGACTTTAGGGGTGGAAGCTGCTGCTATCCCCTGTATCACTTCTCATTACTTTATAGAAGAGGTTCAAAGGGCAGTAAATTACCCCATCATAAATGCTCTGGAAGAATTGAGAAAGCATATGCTTTCCCTTTATCCCGATGGTACTAAAACCGGAATATTGGCCACGGACGGAACCATTAAAACAGGTCTGTTCCAAAAGTATTTAATGAACAGCCAGGTGTTTTACCCCTCCCCTACCTGTCAAACCGAAAAAGTGATGAAAGCCATTTACGGGGATAAAGGCATAAAGTGGGGAAACACCGGGGTAGAACCTCTTCATCTGATTAAAGAAGCGGCCCATGAAATGATGGAAAAAGGTGCAGAAGTGTTGATATTGGGATGCACAGAAATAGGGTTGGTGCTGAAACCAAATCATATAACCATACCCTTAATAGACCCCATGGAAGTCATGGCCCAGGCGGTTGTGAGGTTGAGTTGACACTCTCCACCCCCAAAAGTAAGACAAGGGGACGGTTCTCTTGTCTCCAAAAAAGGGAGAATTCTGAAGTTGACAGGGGAGAACATATGATGAAAGAAGATAAAAAAGACACTTCTAAAAAGGACACCGCAAAAAAGGAAACCGAACCGGTAATCTGTAGTCTTTCCAAAGACCAGGTAAATCTCAGGACGGCCAAAGGATGGATGAAAGTGTACAGCCGACAGGGAATGGAGGGGAGCCTCTGCCCCAATAAAAGGACCATGCTCCGCCTTTTCGGTAACAAAGGTAAAAAATAAAGGGTTTTCCAAAGGCCTTCCGGGTCTCTCGTATAGAGCACAGGACACCATATATATAAATAGGGTCTCTGAAGGGCCCGAAAGCGGCCTCAGAGTGAATAATATGTTCTGAGGGAGTGTTAGCCTCTTTGAGTTGGGTTATTATTTTTGATATAATTAGTAAAGGCGTGTAAGATGCTGGTAAAAGTACCAGCGTCTTTTATTTAAAAAAGAAAAACAGGAGATGATTTTTTTTGGAACCGAGCAGTGATGATTTAAAGGAATTAAGGAAAGACGTAAAGAAAATGGTGGAGAAGGAGAACGTAAGGTTTATCCGGCTGCAGTTCACGGATATTTTTGGCCAGCTGAAGAACGTATCTATTAACTCTAAACAACTGGACCAGGCCTTAGATAACCAGATCATGTTTGATGGCTCTTCCATTAAAGGGTTTGCCCGGGTGGAGGAATCCGATATGTTTCTGGCTCCGGACCCCTCTACTTTTACCATATTCCCCTGGAGGTCCATGAAGGGCACAAAAACTGCCCGGCTCATCTGCGATGTCCATACCCCGGAGGGAGTCCCCTTTGAAGGCTGTCCCCGGAGTGTTATGAAAAATGTTTTAAGAGAGCTAAGAAGCATGGGTTATGAGCTTTACATGGGGCCGGAGGTGGAATTTTTCCTCTTTGAGACCGATGAAAAAGGCCAGCGCATTCCCCAGACCCATGATAAAGCCGGATATTTCGACCTGGCCCCTACGGATCGGGGAGAAGATGCCCGGAGAGATATATGTTTGACCCTGGAGGAGATGGGCTTTGAAATCGAAGCGTCTCACCACGAGGCAGCTCCGGGGCAGCACGAAGTAGATTTTAAATACAGTGACGCCCTTACTGCGGCAGACAACGTTACCACCTTTAAGCTGGTGGTGAAAACCATAGCTAAGGAACACGGCCTGCATGCAACCTTCATGCCCAAACCTATGGCTGATGAAAACGGTAACTGCATGCACCTGAACCAGTCCCTCTTTAAAGATGGAGAAAATAACTTTTTCTCCCCGGAGGACGAAAAGGGCTTGAGCCAAAGTGCCTATTATTATATAGGAGGCCTTTTGAAACATGCCCGGGAATTTGCTGCCATTACCAACCCCACGGTAAACTCGTATAAGCGGCTGATGCCAGGGTTCGAAGCACCGACTCATATTGCCTGGGCAGAGGGGAATCGAAGCCCTCTGGTGCGGATTCCGGCTACCCGGGGAGAGGCAACCCGAATCGAACTGAGGAATCCTGACGGTACGGCCAACCATTATTTGGCCTTTGCGGCCGTATTAAAAGCGGGGATGGAGGGAATCAAGAATAAAATTAACCCCCCTCAATGCTGCGCTGAAAATATGTATGATTTAGATGGAAAAACTCAAAAGGATCGATGTATATCAAAGTTCCCCGAAAACCTGCATGAGGCTCTGCAGGAATTGAAAGACAGCACACTTATGAAAGAGACCTTAGGGGAACATATCCATGACATCTATTTAAAGGTTAAGGGCTGGGAATGGAAGCAGTACAGCAAGGCCGTCCACCAGTGGGAATTGAACCGTTATATGGATATCTAGTAGTGCGGGTAGGAATAGATAGGCCAGCTTAAAACCCGCCCGGCTAGACAAAATAGTAGAGAATAGAATATTTTTCTGCTGAATGCAGGATAATACAGGCCATGGGAAAAAGTAAAAGCTGCTGCTTTACAATTTTCTTAAAAAGAAAGGAATTAGAGGGAAATTGTAGTATATAAACCATAAAAGATTTTTTAATTACCGCAGAGGAGTTTATACCAGGAGGTGCAGTGATGATATTAAAAAGATTTGAAGTGGGCGGGTTTATGTCCAACTGTTATATTGTAGGATGCCCGGATACCAAAGAAGCCGTAGTGATTGACCCGGGGGCTGAGCCGGAGGTTATAATAGCAGCGCTGGAAGAGGCGGATTTAAAAGTAAAATATATTATCAACACCCACGGCCACATTGACCATATTGGTGCAGTTAAAGAAGTTCGGGAAGCCACGGGAGCTCCAGTAGTAATCCATAAGGAGGATGCCGCTCTTTTCGAAAATGCCCATGAAAACCTCTCCATGTTCGTAGGGTCCCAGCTGATCCTGGACCCGGCAGAAAAGCTGGTGGAGGAAGGGGACACCCTTACCTTTGGCAGCAATCATACCCTGAAAGTAATCCATACCCCCGGACATACCCGGGGAGGGATGAGCCTGCAGATGGACGGCCTGGTGTTTACCGGAGATACCCTTTTTGCAGCCTCCATCGGAAGGTCTGACCTTCCTGGTGGCAATCATCGGCAGTTGATCAGTGCTATCAAAGAGAAATTATTTCCCTTAGGGGATGATACGGTGGTATATCCCGGGCATGGTCCCGAGAGCACCATAGGAAGGGAAAAGAAAGTGAATCCCTTTTTGCGGTAGTTACACTTAAAGGGGCAGTTCCATTTATTTTGGAACCGCCCCTTTTCCTGTTATATTTTACCTGAACCAGGGAAGCTGGGGGATAGGCCAGGGCCAGGAAGGCTTTTCCGGTTCTACGTGGGGGCAGGTGCCTTCGCTGCATTCAGCCTGGGGTTCTGTGCCCAGAATGAAGATCTCATTCAAGGTGGGGCCGGTACAGCGGCTGCTCTGTTTCAAACCCGTTTCCTCACAGAGGCTTACCTGTATAATCCCTTCCGGAACAGGAAAGTCCTGGGGAGCATAATCCCGGAGAGCCTCCGCCATAAAATTGGCCCAAATGGGAGCGGCCAGCCGGCCTCCCGTTTCACCTGCCCCCAGGGGTTTGTTATGGTCGTCTCCGATATACACACTGGCTACCAGCTGGGGGGTATAACCCACCATGTAGGCATCGGTGGGGCCGCTGGAGGTTCCGGTTTTCCCAGCGGCAGGCCTCCTAAAAACATTTTGGACAGCTGCAGCGGTTCCCGGAGGCCTCAGCACTCCTTTAAGGATGTCCGTTAAAATGTAGGCCACCCGTTCATCCAACACCACCGTCTGTTTATTTTCCGCCTCCCAGAGGACCCGTCCCCGGTAGTCGGTGACCCGGGTGATAAATACCGGTTCTGAGGCTATACCCCGGTTTGCCAGAGGGATAAAGGCAGCGGCCATCTCTAAAGGAGTAACCTCAGAGGTGCCCAGAGCCAGGGAAGGGACGGCATTCAAATCACTGGTGATTCCCATTTTATTTGCATACTCCTTCGTTTTTTCAGGCCCTATGTCCATGTTTACCTTTACGGCGCTGACGTTGCAGGACAATACGATGGCTTCCCGCAGCGACAGGAGGCGATGGTGAAAGCCCCCCCCGTAATCTTTGGGCTCATAGTCTTTATCGGAACCGGGTATGGGTATGGAGGTGGGCTCACAGGCGATTTTAGATGCAGCGGTGTAGCCGCCTGATTCCAGGGCAGCGGCATAAAGAAAGGGCTTAAAAGCAGAGCCCGGCTGGCGTTTGCTGCTGGTAGCCCTGCGGAAATTGCTTTCCTGGTAGTCCAGGCCCCCCACCAAAGCCCGGACATGTCCGTTGGTGGGGTCAATGGCCACCAGGGCTCCCTGGGGCTGCCGAATTCCAGTTTCATCTACGTAGCTGTTAGCAAAGCCCTCCAGGCCCTCCAGCAGGGCTTTTTCCGCCGCTGCCTGCATGGAGGGGTCCAGGGTAGTATATATATTCAGTCCGCTGGAATAGATGTCCTCCCGCTCAAATTCCAATATATCCCTCAGCTGATGATTGATAATATAGGAGATAAAATGAGCAGCCGGCCGATCCCCACGGGAAGGGGGCCGGTAAACCAGTTCCTCCTCCAGGGCTTCCTGCCTCTGCTGCGGGGTGATATACCCCATCTCCACCATACGGTTTAAAACATGGGACTGTCTTCTGCGGGCTGCCTCCTGATTCCCCTCGATCAGAGGGGAATAATAGCCGGGCCCCCGGGGAATTCCTGCCAACATTGCACTCTCCGCCAGGGTAAGTTCTTCTACTGATTTATCAAAAAAATATCTTGACGCTGCTTCCACCCCGTAATTGCCGTGGCCAAAATAAATTTCGTTTAAATACATATTCAAAATTTCATCTTTGGTAAAGTTCCTTTCAAACTGCAGAGTCAATATCAGTTCCTCTGCTTTGCGCTGGAAAGTGCGGTCGTGGCTTAAAAATAAGTTCTTGGCCAGCTGCTGGGTTATGGTACTGCCTCCCTCCACCACCCGCCGGCTGCGGATATTTCTCAGGGCAGCCCTTCCAATGGAAAGGAGGTTAATGCCATAGTGGTCGTAAAAATAGGCATCTTCCACAGCAATAACCGCCTGCTGTAGTTCTATAGGAATCTGAGCCAGGTCTACAATATGGCGGTTTTCACGGAACATGGTAGCAAAGAGATCTCCATTTCCATCGTATAAGTTACTGGTTATTAAATTATCTATTTGGGGCAGCCCCTCCGGGGAGATAATGGAATAAAAAATATAACCGGCCCCCACAGCGCTGCTCAGGAAAACCAGGATGAAAGTCAAAACTATAATTTTAAAAAAAGAAATTTTTCTTTTAGCCATATGTCTGCTCCCTTTTCTATACCCATCATGATGAAAAAGTTGTATAGGAAATTATATTGTACCTTTAATATATTATACCATAAACCACAATCTTTCCATTGGTCCGGTACAGTGCCTGTACAGGCACTGTACCGCTCTTTTTAATATTATGAATTCTAAACAATAGTTTTATATACAAAAGGAAGGAATTCAGTGACAAATAACAAATATATCTAGTGATGCTTAAATTTAACGTAGTAAGTTTAACCTTAAAAAAAAATTGTCTGGAGGTTTTTTATGCTGCCCCTGAAAACCGCTGACTTAATCCATCGCCTGGGTGACTACTTCTTTTTTGATTGGGACCAGGAAAGGGAAGACAAGCTGTCTATAAACCTGGGAATGTCCCCTAAAATTCTGGAGGCTTTGGATGTCCCTAACTTTTATGAATCCTGGGGGTATGAAGCGGTAAATAACGAAAATGCCCCTCTCTCCCTGGAGGTCAAACAGTGGAAACTTTTAGAGGAACAGTTCTTTTCCTGGCTGAAAAAAGCGGAAAAGGTCTTTTTACCGGATTCCCAGGTCATCGTAACTCCCAATTTATGCGACTTCTGGCTCCCTCATGGTTCTCACTTTCCCACTAAACTTCCCCGGGGTAAAACCTGGGAGAAGGCAGACCACCATCGTTATGCGCTGCTGCTTGCCCAAGGGGGAGTGGTAGACCTGGGGACCCCCCGATGCAGGCAGGATTATCGAGGGGCCGTAGTGGAAAACTTTGAAGAGCTTCTGGTGCTGGGGAAAATGTCTACCCGAAACTTTAAACTTCTCTTTTTTGCCAATAAAGACCGGGTATATAAAATTACTGAATATCTGACCGTAACCCTGGAAATGAAGGATGAGGAAGCCTACCGGAAAGTAAGGGAAACCCTTACGGATATGCTGGACCCCTTTATCCTCTACGAAACTTCCGTTTTATAATACAGGCAGAACGCCATGTTCTGCTTTTTTTTATGGTGTGACCGGCATGGACAGCAGCTCGGCGGCGAAAGCCGCTGTTGGGGCTGACGGCCCCAACAGCCAGCTAACGGCAAGGGAAAAATAATCTTAAAAATGTCCGAGAAAACTTTTTCTGCCGCCTAAACTAGTTCACTTTTCATAGGCTTTTTGATATAATTGCATATGTATTTGTTTCCGTTACCAAAAATTATACCCTAAATTATACCTTGATATGAAAGAAGGTGCTGTAATGATACCTGTCCCCACTAAATATAAAATCGTGGCCGGTGCAGCGGAGGGAGAGCACAGGCTGACCGCCTTTGACCATGCTCTCTTGAAGGCGGGCATTGCTAATATTAATCTGGTTAGGATCAGCAGTATTTTACCCCCCGGAGCCCAACAGGACCAGGATATGGCCATCGCCCCCGGCACCCTGGCACCTACAGCATACGGAGCCATCTGCTCGGATACTCCCGGCACAAAAATATCTGCGGCGGTAGGAGTGGGGCTTTCCCCGGATACCTTCGGAGTGATTATGGAATTTGCCGGAGAATGCGGGAAAGAGGAGGCGGAGTCTCACATTACTTCCATGATTCAGGAGGCTTTCAAAATAAGGGATTTACCATTGAAGGAAATCAGGATTAAATCAGTGGAGCACGTGGTAGAAAAGACGGCTTCTGCCCTGGCGGCAGTAGTCCTGGGCTACTAACCGGGCTTTTTTTCTGTTAACATAAATAATTGTGAATTTATAATCAGGAAGGATAGTAAACATGGAACTGTGGTACACCGAAAAACAGACCCAACATCTGGGCATCACCTGCCAGGTAAAGGAGACCCTCTGCACCAAAATGACAGCCTTTCAGGAGCTGGCTATACTGGATACCCTGCAGTTTGGTAAAATGCTGGTGCTGGACGGAATGGTCCAGACCACTGTGGAGGATGAATTTATATATCACGAAATGATTACCCACGTCCCTCTGGCCACCCATCCCAACCCCCAAAAGGTCCTGGTGATTGGAGGAGGGGACGGAGGGACCATCAAGCAGATTATCAAGCACCGGGAAGTTTCCCGGGCAGTTCTAGTGGAAATAGATGAGGAAGTGGTTACCACCTGCCGGGAACACCTGCCGGAAATCAGCGGAGGTTCTCTGGATGACCCCCGGGTGGAGGTCATCTTTACCGATGGGTTAGAGTTTGTAAAAACCAACAAATCAGAATTTGACGTGATCCTGGTGGATTCCACGGAACCGGTGGGGCCGGCAGTGGGATTGTTTACCCAGGAGTTTTATCAGAATATTTTTGATGCCCTGAAACCTGAAGGAATTATGGTAGCCCAGACGGAATCACCTTTTTACAACCGGGATTTGATTCGTTCCGTAACCCAAAGGATTAAAAAGGTTTTTCCCCTGGCCCATATGTACCTGGCTTCCATACCCACTTATCCCAGCGGACTTTGGAGCTTTACCCTGGGATCTAAAGTTCATGACCCTCTGAAAGTACAGGAATTTAAGAGCCTGGATACCCGGTATTATTCTCCGGAGATCCACAGGAGTTCATTTGTGCTGCCGGGATTTGTAAAAGAACTGATGGAGGGGAAATAGAGTGGACTTTCAAAGCCACCTGGAAAGTGAACAGGGTTTCATGGAATCCTGTCAGGACTATGAAGGGTCCAGGATTGTGCTTTTTGGAGCACCCATGGATTATACCGTCAGCTATCGGCCCGGCTCCCGCATGGCGGCCGGTGCCATACGCAGGGTCTCTCGGGTTTTGGAGGAACACAGCCTGGCCCTGGGGAAAGATTTGAGGGAAATTCGCTTCTTCGATGGCGGTGACCTGGCCCTGCCCTTGGGAAATGTTGATAAAAGCCTGCAAATTATTGAAGAGGCCTGGAAAAGCCTTTTAATAGATGGGAAGCTGCCCCTGATGATAGGGGGAGACCACCTGGTAACCTTTCCCGCAGTAAAGTCCGCTGCGGCATTTTACCCGGATCTGGCGGTACTGCAGCTGGACGCCCACGCCGATTTAAGGCCTCACTACCTGGGGGAGGAAAACAGCCATGCTTCGGTGATGTACAGGATATACAAGGAAACGGGAGTAAAAGATATTTACCAGCTGGGAATCCGTTCGGCTACCTGGGAGGAGCTGTCCTTTGCCCGGCAGAACACCCGTTTCTTTCCCTTTGATATATTAAAGCCTTTGGAGAAAATTAAGGCTGAACTAACCCAACGCCCCTTATATGTTACTCTGGATATAGATGTAGTAGACCCGGCATTTGCTCCGGGAACAGGTACTCCCGAACCCGGTGGGTGCAGTTCCCGGGAGATCCTGGAGGCCGTATACAACCTGTCGGGCCTCCGGGTGGTGGGATTTGACCTGGTGGAAGTGGCGCCGGACTACGATTCCGGCCAGATCACTTCTCTATTGGCTGCAAAAATTATAAGGGAGATAATTCTTACTCACGGCTAGAAAAGGAAGGGTGATTTTTTTATGACCAAATACATTTTCGTTACCGGGGGCGTGGTTTCTTCCCTGGGAAAAGGCATAACCGCTGCTTCGCTGGGGCGCCTTCTGAAAAACCGGGGACTGAAGGTGACCATTCAGAAATTTGACCCCTACATCAACTTTGATCCCGGGACCATGAGCCCTTACCAGCATGGGGAAGTGTATGTAACCGATGATGGTGCGGAAACCGACCTGGATATAGGGCATTACGAACGGTTTATAGACATCAACTTGACAAAAAACAGCAACGTGACCACCGGAAAGATCTACTGGTCGGTGATTAACAAGGAACGGCAGGGCGATTACCTGGGGGGCACGGTCCAGGTGATTCCCCATATCACCGATGAAATTAAGTCCCGAATAAAAGCAGCTGCCCAGGAGGAAGACCTGGATGTGGTGATTACGGAAATCGGCGGCACCGTAGGGGATATTGAGGGGCTTCCCTTTCTGGAGGCCATCCGCCAGATGAAAGTGGAAGTGGGCCGGCATTCGGTGATGTATATCCATGTTACCCTGATCCCCTACCTGGAAATGGGTGGGGAACTGAAAACCAAGCCCACCCAGCACAGTGTAAAAGAGCTGAGGAGCATCGGAATCCAGCCGGACATCATCGTCTGCCGCACAGAGAAGCCCCTGGCCCGGGACCTCAAGGAAAAAATCGCCCTGTTTTGTGACACCGACTATGAAGCGGTGATAGAAAACCTGGATGCGGACAGTATTTATGAAGTGCCCTTGATGCTGAAAAGAGAGGGCCTGGATGACATCGTAGTGGAAAAATTGAAACTGGAATGCGGCCCCCCCGAGCTGGCGGAATGGCAAAGCCTGGTGGGACGTATTAATGAAATAAAAGAAACCCCTCCGGTAACCATCGCGCTGGTGGGTAAATACGTGACCCTGCACGATGCATACCTCAGTGTGGCCGAGGCCCTAAACCACGCGGGCATTTATAATGGTGCCCAGGTAAATATAAAATGGGTGCACGCCGAGGAACTGGAGGAGGACCCCCAATCCCTCTGCCTGGAGGGTGTGGATGGGATCCTGGTCCCCGGCGGATTCGGCAGCCGGGGCATAGAAGGCAAAATAAAAGCGGTTCGGTATGCCCGGGAAAACCGGATTCCTTTTCTGGGAGTCTGCCTGGGGCTGCACTGTGCCGTAGTGGAATATGCCCGAAATGTGCTGGGAATGGAAGGGGCACACAGCTCGGAAATTGATCCGGAAACTCCCTATCCGGTAATCGACCTGCTGCCGGAACAGAAAGCCGTTACCAACAAGGGAGGTACCATGCGCCTGGGCAGCTACCCCTGTGTACTTCAAAAGGGAACCTTTGCCCATCGCGCCTATGGAGGCGGAGAAATAGATGAAAGGCATCGTCATCGTTATGAGCTGAACAATACTTTCCGGGATGCTTTGGAGAAAGGCGGCATGATCTTCAGTGGGGTTTCTCCGGATAACAGGCTGGTGGAAATTATTGAGGCCAAAGACCACCCCTGGTTTGTGGCCACACAGTTCCATCCGGAATTTAAGTCCCGCCCCAATAATCCCCAACCGCTGTTCCGGGACTTTATAAAAAGCGCTCTGGATTATCAGCAAAATAAAAAGTAATGCAGGAAATGGTGCTGCCTGTAAAGCAGCAGAACCGTCCCCTTGTCTTACTTGTCTTATTGTCTTAAAACTAGTTATAAAGAAGCCTGAGAATCATAAACTATGTAACAGGGAAGTGAAAAAATGGACGGAAAAAAAATCTTTACTGCAGCCGTTCTGGCCGTGATGGTCATAGCCCTGTTTTTTACAGTCAGGGATGCTTTCTTTTGGAGAGGAGATAAAGCTGCTCCCAGTGCCCGGGGAGGACAGGTGGGTCTAATCTATGTGGAAGGCCCCATATCCGGGGGCAGGTCCCAGGGAGGTGGGTTGGCCTCTTCCAGGGGCATGGATTACGTCCTGGACCACCTGCGGCAGGCCCGTTTAAACCCTTCTGTGGAGGCGGTGGTGCTTCGGGTGAACAGCCCCGGAGGGACAGCCTCCGCTACCCAGGAAATTTATAGTGAAATTTTAAAACTGCGGGAGGAAGGCAAGGTGGTAGTGGTATCCATGTCTGATATGGCTGCCTCCGGTGGGTATTATATAGCGGCTGCGGCGGATCACATTATGGCCAATCCCGGCACCACTACCGGCAGCATTGGGGTAATCCTCCAGCATACCAACCTGGAGGAGCTTTTTGAAAACATCGGAGTGGAGTTTGAAACCATCAAAAGTGGTGAGCATAAGGATATGGGTGACATCTCTCGAGCCATGACGGCGGAGGAAAGGGAAATCCTTCAATCTTTTTCCCAGGACGTGTATGAACAGTTTGTGGAGGCGGTGGCCAGCGGCAGGAATATGTCCAAAGAACAGGTGCTGGAATTGGCAGACGGCAGGATTTTTACCGGCCGTCAGGCCTTAGAACTGGGCCTGGTGGATGAACTGGGAAACCTTTATGATGCAGTGGACCGGGCAGCGGAACTTTCCGGCATTGAAGATCCCACCATTGTAGAGCTGGGACGGCTGTCCTTTTGGGATTTATTTTGGGGAAGCACGTTAAACTCTCAAAGCTATACCCAATACCTGCTGGATAATCTAAGCTTATATGGCATGATTAGAAGGGTGGAGATACCATAGTGAGCAGTTTTTTGGATGATATTTACGAAATTTTATTCAAGCCTTCCCGGGGCATGGAGAAAATAAGCCGGGAAAAGAATATTTGGCATGGATTTTTAGTTTACATGGTAGTCTCCGTCATTGTTACCCTTTCCAACACCGCCAACCAGGCGGGACAAATTTTTGAAGAATTCCGCGACTTCCCGGTCCCTTTGGAATTAATAGAGGGAATGTCCCGTTTTATGCCCTTCATCAACCTCCCCTTAATCCCCCTTTATTTCTTTCTTTCCGTGGCAGTTCTGCACCTGGCGGTAGAGTTACTGGGGGGAGAAGGCCGAATTTCCCGGTTGGGGGCCGTTCTGGGATATGGACAGATTCCCTACATATTTATGCTGCCGGTGGGTTTGATGGGCCGGTATTTGCCCTTTGACCCCACCGGATTTGCCACCCTGGTTTTTTTTATCTGGTCCCTGGTGCTCAAGGTGAACGGAATTCGAGAGGCCTACGGTATTTCCTCCGGCCGGGCACTGGTATCATATTTTCTGCCTTTCGTTGTGCTTTTTGCGCTGCTGGTCATGTTCCTGCTTTTTCTAGGCATTTTCCTGGCGCCTTTCCTGGGTGAACTGCTCTAAGCTTCCCTATGGCTGAATCCAGGGGCTTTACGGCGCATTATGGAAGCAGGGCCCCTCCGGGAATATGATATTTTCTCATTGCTAATTTTAAAGCGTAATCATTGGGCCCAGGACTCCTTAATCAAGGGGATCGGTAATGGCCCTTTTCCTTTTAGAAATATTGTCTCTTCAAAGTTCTCCGGCGTTTCTTCCATCCATCCATACTAATTTCCTGCATAGCTGCATATAAATTAATGCAGCGGGACAGCCCCTAAAATAATTCGACAAAGGGCATGACGGAGAGAATCAGGGAGTTTTTTTATCCATTGGAAGCTTTTAGCTGTGTTTTCAAAAGTTGACATTAAGGGCAGGCCCACTTATAATGAACTTGTTGTAATCTACAACAGGGAGGTACGTTTTATGACCATATACCGACCGGGAAAAATACTGGGAACCTTTAAAGTTTCTGATGAGGGAGATTACAGTCTGGAATTCCTCAGGCTTTTAAAGATTCATGATATTTCCCTGGACCCTTCGGATGAAGGGGCCATTCTCTGGGAAGGGGAAGGCTACATGGTAAGAAGCTGCAGCACCATGGATAAAAAATACATAATTGAGTTTTTCAATGAACAGGAGAAAAAGGTAACGGTAATTTTGAGGAAGGACTTTCCCCATCATCACCGGCCCTTGGAAATTGTGGGCACAGCGGAGGTAGCCAACATGTTGGGTTGGAGCCCTAAAAAAGTAAGCGTGTACCGTCAGAGAGGTAAGCTGCCTCAGCCTATCTACGAACTGAAGATGGGGCCGGTTTGGAAGAAAGAGGACGTTGAACGCTGGGCCCTGGAGCAGGGCATAATTAAAAAAATTATTAAGTTTTGCTAAAGGATGTACTTATATTTTGAATCACCAGGGAACAATTGGTATAATAAAGAAGGAGCAGGATGTTCCCAAAAAAATAATTAAAATTACATAATAAAAATTGCCTGAGAAAATAATAACCAATATATCCCATGGGGGTTTTTTTATGAGTAGTGACAAAATAATACTGGTAGCGGATGACCAGGAGGGAATCCGCACTCTTATAAAAGAGATTCTGGAGGAGGCCTACACCGTCCTGGAGGCGGAAAGCGGTTCAAAGGTACTGGAAATTATAAAAGAACGGCCTGTAGACCTGGTGCTTTTAGACATCAAGATGTCGGGCATGTCCGGCCTGGAAACATTGAGTTTATTGAAAGAAATAAAACCGGGTACCCCGGTCCTGATGATTACGGGCTTTGATGATCCAGATACTCTTTCCCAGGTGATGGAGAGCGGAGCCATGGGATACCTGTCAAAACCCTTTGAGATTCAGGAATTGTTGGACAAAATTACCCACGCCCTTCAAGAGCCTGGCACACAACCCTTTTAGAAAATAAGACAAGGGGACGCTTCTTCTGTCTTATTTTCATTCTTCCCATGGTGCCGCCATTTATGGGCAGCATGGGGGTCTGATTAAAATTATAGGAGGCGGCATAAATAATGTTAATTACCTTAAAGGAAATGCTGGGGGAGGCCCAGAAAAACGGGTACGCCGTTGGGGCCTTCAATACCAACAACATGGAAATCGTTCAGTCCATTGTGGAGTCAGCGGAGGAGGAAAGGTCACCGGTGATTCTACAGGCCAGCCAGGGTGGATTAAAATATGCAGGGATTCAGTATATCACTGCCATGGTGAAAGCCGCTGCGGAACAGGCTTCCGTCCCTGTGGCCCTTCACCTGGACCATGGAACCAGCTTTGAGCAGATTATGCAGTGCATCCGGCATGGCTTCAGTTCGGTCATGATTGACGGTTCTAAGCATCCCCTGGAGGGGAATATTGCATTGACTGCCAAGGTGGTAGAGGCTGCAGCCCCCGTGGGAGTTTCTGTAGAAGGGGAGCTGGGAAAAATCGGCGGCACCGAGGATGATATCAGCGTAGATGAAAAGGATGCTCTTTTTACTAATCCGGAAGAAGCCTCCCTGTTTGTAGAAAAGACCGGAGTGGATGCACTGGCCATTTCCATTGGCACGGCTCACGGACCTTACAAAGGGGAGCCCAAGCTGGACTTTGACCGGTTAGAGGAGATTAAAAAAAGGGTGGCCATTCCCCTGGTCCTGCATGGAGCCTCCGGGGTTCCCGACGACAGCATCTGCAGGGCTATTGAGATAGGAATCTGTAAAATCAACATCGATACCGATATCCGCCAGGCCTTTGCCCGGGCAGTAACCCGGGTTCTGCAGGAAAATCCCCAGGAATATGACCCTCGAAAGATATTAGGCCCCGCCAAGGAGGAGATGAAGGAAATTATTAAGAAGAAAATGAGGCTGTTCCGCTGTTCTGCCAAAGCATAAAATTGCAGCAGGCAGCGCTTACATTTATTCACTGAGGAATCATTAATTTTACTACACTGCTGCATACTAAGTGGGAAGCAGAAAAGAGGATATCACTGAACCAAAAGAAAAATAAAGGATAGGAAGGTGAAAGGATGAAGCTTTTCCTGGATACCGCAAACTTAGAAGAAATCCGTATTGCTGCCGGCTGGGGCGTCATTACCGGAGTTACCACCAACCCCAGCCTGATTGCCCGGGAAGAGGGGGATTTTCAGGAGATTGTAAGGGAAATTACCACCCTGGTACCGGGGCCGGTCAGTGCTGAAGTAATCAGCCTGAAGGGCGAGGAAATGGTGGAGGAGGCCAGGAGGCTGGCGATGATGGCTCCCAACGTGGTGGTTAAAATTCCTATGACGGATGAGGGTATGAAGGCGGTCAGCGTGCTGGCCCCGGAGGGAATTAAGACCAACGTGACTCTGCTTTTTTCACTGAACCAGGCTCTGCTGGCGGCCCAGGTAGGGGCTACCTATATCAGCCCCTTTATCGGCCGATTGGACGACATAGGCCATTCGGGGGTAGAGTTGGTCAGGGAGATTGTAGAGGTTTACAATTATTATGGTTATGAAACGGAAATCATTGCTGCCAGCATCCGGCACCCACTGCATGTTACGGAGGTGGCCCAGGCGGGAGCAGATATAGCCACCATTCCCTTTAAAGTATTAAGCCAGATGTTTCAGCACCCTTTGACGGAGACGGGGATAGAAAAGTTTTTGGCAGATTGGCAAAAGTCCGGAAGGTAGCCAAAGAAAAGGTTTAGGTTTAATAGGAAAGTTTTAAAAGGGAGAGGATAAAATTGGAGAGAGAACTGGCTCTGGAATTTGTGAGGGTAACGGAGGCGGCAGCCCTGGCCTCGGCAAGGCTTATGGGCCGGGGGGATAAAATCGCGGCGGATCAGGCGGCGGTGGATGCCATGCGCCGGACCTTTGACACGGTCTTTATCGACGGCACGGTGGTTATCGGAGAGGGAGAGATGGATGAGGCTCCTATGCTCTATACCGGGGAAAAGCTGGGTACCGGAGACCAACCGGAGGTGGACGTGGCTGTGGACCCCCTGGAGGGGACCAACCTGGTGGCCAAGGGACTGCCTAACGCCCTGTCGGTGCTGGCAGTTGCCGGACGGGGATGTTTGCTGCATGCTCCGGATATATATATGGACAAGATTGCGGTGGGCCCCAAGGCAGCCGGAACCATACACCTGGATGCCCCCGTGAAGGATAACCTGAAAGCTGTAGCCAAGGCCCTGAATCGTGAGGTGGAGGATTTGGTGGCCATAATCCTGGACCGTCCCCGGCACCAGAAAATTATCCAGGATGTTCGGGAGGCCGGTGCCCGGGTGAAATTAATTACCGATGGAGATGTTTCCACGGCCATTGCCACCGCTGTGGAAGGCTCCGGAGTGGATATCCTCTTTGGAATCGGAGGTGCCCCCGAAGGGGTTCTGGCGGCTGCTGCGTTGAAGTGCCTGGGGGGGGAGTTACAGGCCCGTCTTTACCCGGAGGACGATGAAGAAAAAGAAAAGATTACAAAGATGGGCATTGCCGATATGAACAAGCTCCTGCACATGGATGACCTGGTGAAAGACGATGATGTCATCTTCGCGGCTACCGGTATAACCGATGGCGACATGCTGAAGGGAGTCCGCTTCTTAGGGAAGACNGCTTTTACATATTCCCTGGTTATGAGGGGCAAGACAGGTACGGTGCGGTTCGTGGAGGCCATACACCGGTTGGACAAAAAACCCAGGTTTGTGGTCAGCCGGGACTGTTCCTCGCAGGAATAAAGTATTACGCATGAGGAAATATTATATTTTTGTTGCTTTTTTCAAAGCATTCAAATAAAGTAATAATATCACTATAAATCTCGAATTGTTCCAGGGAGTTCATTGGAGTTGATCTTTTGCTAATCTGGCTGAAATTTTTGCTGAGCGTTTTGCTGATTATATGGGCCGGCACCCGGTTGACTAAAAGTGCGGACCTTATCGCCGACCGGACCGGCCTGGGTATGGTGTGGGCCGGGGCTCTGCTCCTGCCCCTGGCTACCTCTCTGCCGGAAATTGTAACCTCTGCCAGGGCTTCCCTGATTGGTTCCCCGGACCTGGCCCTGGGCAATATTTTTGGAAGTAATATTTTTAATGTGGCCATTATTGCTTTTGTGGACCTGATCAGTCCGGGGCCGCCGGTGCTGCGCCAGGTTAAGGTGGGCCATATTCTCACCGCCGGCATGGCGATTGCCATGACCAGCTTTATCACCTTGAACATCATGCTTCCTTCCACCATCTCCCTGGGGGGGATTGGAATTGAGAGCTGGATGATTTTTGCCTTCTACATTTTTGGTTCCCGATTATTAATGAGATATGAAAAACGTTTTCCGGTCCTGAAGGAGGAAAACGTCTCCTGCCACCACATGGAGGGGAAAACCCTGGCCCAGGGAATCGTTGGCTTCCTTATTTCTTCTGCGATTATTATATTTGCCGGGATAATGCTGGCAGATTCGGGGAAGGCCATAGCCGAAATTACAGGTTTGGGCGAAACCTTGGTGGGCTCTATCTTCCTGGCTATTTCTACCTCTCTGCCGGAGGTGGTGACCACCGCCAGTGCGGCCCGTATGGGGCTTTTAGATATGGCCATCGGCAATATTTTTGGAGCAAACTTTCTCAATCTTTTTGTTGTTTTTGTAGCGGAGATATTTTACCGTCCCGGACCGGTCCTTAAAGAAGTAAGCATTGGGCATATATTTACCGCCCAGGTAAGTATATTCTTGATGGCTGTGGCAATAATAGGTCTTATCTATCGTTCCAGGAGACAGGTGGCCAGGCTGGGACTGGACTCTATCGCTATTGTTATTACCTATTTTATTACCGTAATTTTAATGTTTTATATGGGAGTTGCATCCTGAACCGAAGCTCCGAAATCTCAATCCTGTTCCCTGTTTTAACCCATGTATTTATTCTACACGAAAAACCTATTTTAAAAATGCCTGCCCGTAAGCCCTTTACCCAACGATTTTTAAAAAAGGTGTAAAGTACACCATAAATTACCGATATTACATATAAAACCCTTAATTATAAATACTTTAATCAGAAGGAGGGACCCTTTTTTGCCAGGGATTCCCCTGCCTTAAAAGAGTATCCTTATTATGAAAATTAGGAGGCTTCAAGCAATGGAAGCAGTAAAAAATTTAAAAATTGAAACGCTGGAAAAGATGACTCTGCCGGAGCTGGGCAAAATTGCTCAGGAACAGGAGGTTAAGGGGTATTCCACCCTGAAAAAGAAAGACCTTATATTTGCTATTATGAAGGCAGCGGCAGAGCAGGAGGGCTTTTATTTTGATGAGGGAGTGCTGGATATTATGCCTGACGGCTTCGGCTTCCTTCGGAACAAGACCTACCTGCCCGGGAATGATGATATTTACATCTCCGCCTCCCAAATTAAGCGATTTGACCTTCGCACTGGAGACCAGGTAAGTGGTAAGGTAAGGCCTCCCAAGGATAATGAACGGTACTATGCCCTGCTGCAGGTAGGCGCTATCAACGGGGCGGACCCGGAACAGGCCTCCAAGAGGCCGTATTTTCCCTCTCTGACCCCCGTTCATCCCAATGAACAGCTGGTGCTGGAGACTGCCCCGGAACAGTTTGCCACCCGTATTATCGACTTGTTAATCCCTATCGGCAAAGGGCAGAGGGGCCTGATTGTTTCCCCGCCCAAGGCCGGGAAAACGCTTCTTTTGAAAAAAATAGCCAACAGTTTAACGACCAACTATCCGGCCATGGAACTGATTGTCCTTTTAATTGATGAAAGGCCTGAAGAGGTAACGGACATGCGCCGTTCTGTAAAGGGGGATGTTTTAAGCTCTACCTTTGATGAGCAGCCGGAAAATCACGTGCGCCTGGCGGAAATGGTTCTGGAAAGAGCGCAGCGCCTGGTGGAGCATGGAAGGGACGTGGTGATTCTCTTAGACAGTATAACCCGTCTGGCCCGGGCCTACAATCTGATAATCCCCCCCAGCGGCAGGACCCTTTCCG
>SL_3KL_010_SEDDRAFT_10000685_pt1 | contig 28972 bp, 24 predicted proteins | sample SodLakKL_010_SED_2_FD_10381 | JGI IMG/M metagenome (IMG submission 10381)
TCGTCGAAGAAGGCGTCGATCTGGGCGTCGATGAAGGCCTTGAAGCCGAAGATCCCCCCGAGCACGATTCCGACCGCGAGCAGCATCACTACGAAGCGTCTGGGCATGATGGATTCCGATGGCAGGAGGAAGGGGCTCAGGAAGTGGCGGCCGGAGATTCGGGATTCGTGCTGCGAACGAGTAGCGCGCGTACCCGCTCGGCCGCGTCGATCACCGCCTTGGTGTTGCCGGTATCGACCAAGGGCTGCCAGCCAAGACCGTTGAGCAGGGCGTGGCCGTGATGGATCAGCAGCGCGTAGGGATCCCGTACCGCGTAGGCCTCGAGCAGCCCATGGGTGTGCGCCAGCGTGTGCATCCCGGTGTTCAGGCACCAGAATCCGGCGGCGATCTCCACCGGTCGCAAGAATGGAATTCCGACGAGATCGCCCGCATGGATCGCATCCGCCACCACGCGGGAAACCGCCTCGCTGATCGGTGCCCCGGCCCGGACCAAGGCCCGTTGTCGCTCCAGCGAGGCGCTGGCCCAGACGACCTCGGTGCTGACGTACTGGAGCAACTGAAAATGATCCGGATGGCTGGAGATGAAATCGATGTCCGTGAGCACGACCGCGAGCATGCGCTCGCGGCTGCTCGCGGGCAGGCTTGGGATCGGTTCGAACGCCGTTGCCCGCCGATGCAGGTCCTCCGTTGCGATGGCCATCAGCAGATCCTCCTTCGAGGAAAAATGCTGGTACAGCGTCCCGGTTGCGTAGTCGCAGGCCTCGGCGAGTCGTGACATCTGCAGATGCAGCAAGCCATCGCGCCGGATCAGATCCTGGGCGGTTTCAATGAAGAGTTGTTCACGGGTCTCCCGTTCGCGGCGTTTGCGTTCCTGGGTGCTCATGAAATTTGAGTATGCTCCGGAAAATGAATCAAGTTCAATTATGCCCTCAACGAGCCCGGTCCTGGCAAGCGGCGGGTCTTGTCCGACGCTGTTCGGGACTGCGGCCCGATGCGTCACACAGCAGCCGGGGAGATGGGGCAGGGATGCCGTCGATGCGTTCGGGTCGAGCAGGAGCCAGGTGCTGGCGCCGGAACCGTCGTCGCGATATGTTTCCTCAATAAATAACCCTTGATGGTGAAAAGGTGATGCCTACCGTGACCTGGACCCGCCGGAAGACGCTCGGTTTTCTATTGGCCTCGGCGTTGGCGCCCTCGGTCCTCGCCAACGAACGGAGCCCCCGCATCGGCCTGGCGCTGGGCAGCGGCGGTGCGCGCGGCCTCGCGCACCTGCTTGTCTTCGAGTTGCTCGATGAACTCGGGCTGCGACCGCACCGGATCAGCGGCTCCAGTATCGGGGCCGTGATGGGCGCTCTCTACGCAGCCGGGGTCTCCGGCGCAGAGATCCGCGAACTGCTGGATGAGATGACCGTGTCCAGCGACGAGACCTGGCTGGATTCCCTGCTCCAAGAGGACCTGATGCGCTGGTTGAGTTTTCTTCAACCCAGCCTGGAGCGCGGTGGCATCGTCAAGTCGGAGGCGTTCGGCCGATTTCTCGAGGAGACGGCCGGGATTTCCCGGTTCGACGAGCTCAGCATTCCGCTGCGGGTGGTCGCAACCGACTACTGGAAGAGGGAGATGGTGGTCTTCGAATCGGGAGATCTGTGGCCGGCGGTGCAGGCGAGCATGGCCATGCCGGGCCTGTTCAAGCCGGTGAAGCATGAAGGCCGGCTCCTGGTCGATGGCGGGATGACCAATCCCGTCCCCTTCGACCTGCTGCCCGACTGCGACCTGGTCATCGCGGTGGACGTCCTTGGCGTCCGTACGCCCGAGGACTCGGAGACCGATCCCTCGTCCATGGACAACATCTTCAACACCTTCCAGATCATGCAAGCGTCGATCCTGCGGGAAAAGTTGAAGCAAGGGGAGCCTGATTTCATGGTGACGCCGGACATTCGTGATGTGCGTGTGATGGATTTCTATCGCTTCGAGGAGATCCTGCGTCAGGCTGAGCCGGCGCGCGATGCCCTTGAGACGGCGCTGAGGGATCGTCTCGGTCTCTGATCGCGCCCCTGCCCGTGCAACGCAGGAGCGGGGCGTTCCAGGCGCACGGAAGAGCCGGGGCACTTCGTTGGGACGCGCGGGTCTATCGACCGGGTACTGTGAAACCGGCCCGGGAGGCCCGCCGCATTGACGCGCATTAGAACCCACTACGACAATCTGCAGGTGCAGGAAGACGCCAGCCCGGAGGTCATCGAAGGCGCCTGGCGTGTGCTTGCCCGGAAGTGGGATCCGGAACGCCATCCGGACGACCGCGAGCGCGCCGAACGGGTGCGGCGGATCATCGACGAGGCCCATCGGACCCTGTCGGATGGGCGGTTGCGTGGCGAGCACGACGCCTGGATCCGGGCCGAGAGGGAGGCCATCGAGGCATCGGAACCGGTACCGGTGACCGGAGTCCGGCATTCCCCCGCTGCGGCATCTCTGTCCCGGGCCCGTCGGCGCTCTGGACCTTTCGGACTAACGGCCATCGCGATGGCCTGGATCGGCGCCTTCGCGCTGATGTGGTGGCTCTTCGACGACTATCTCGATCGGCGCGAGTTTCCCAATCGCGACCTCGTCGTCGAACAGGGGGCTGCCAACGAACTGGTGCTTCGCCGCAACCATGTGGGCCATTACCTGGCGCCCGGCACGATCAATGGCGAGCCCGTGGTTTTCCTGCTGGACACCGGGGCGACCCAGGTTTCGGTGCCTGCGCACCTGGCCGACCGGCTCGGCCTGCAAGCGGGCGGTCGGGGCAGGGCCCTGACCGCCAATGGAACGGTGGAGATTCGCCACACCCGCATTCGGGAACTCGCCCTGGGCCCCTTCGTGATCGGTAATGTCTCGGGGCACATCAATCCGGGGATGAGCAGCGATCAGGTCCTGCTGGGGATGAGTGTGTTGAAGCATCTGGATTTCGCGCAACGTGACGGCACGCTGATCCTGAATTTGCCCTGAGGTGGACGCAGCACCGGTTGATCCCCGCGTGGCCCAGGTACTGGACCGCGAGCTTCGTCCCGCGTGATCCGGCTTTACATGGCCGCTTCTGGTATAGTATTAGAGATTATTAACATACGAATATACAGTCGGGTGAATGACGCCGCGGCCGCGCGAAGTGCGGCCGACCGGGTTCGGTCCGGGGATTGCAGCCAATCGGAGAGCGCGGGTATGCCAAAGGTAACGCTGGAGCAATGGCGCATGCTGAAAGCAGTGGTCGACGCGGGTGGTTTTGCGAAGGCCGCCGAACTGGTCCACAAGAGCCCGTCGAGCGTCAACCATGCGGTGCAGAAACTGCAGGTTCAGCTCGGCGTCCCCCTGCTCGAAGTGCGTGGCCGCAAGGCTGAGCTCACCGCGGCGGGGATCGCCCTTCTGCGGCGTGCGGGCCACCTGCTGGATGAGGCCCAGGAGATCGAGAATCTGGCCTTTACCCTCGCGGTCGGCGCCAGGACGGAGTTGGCACTGGCGGTGGACCAGATCGTGCCGAATGCCGTCGTCATTGATGCGTTGGAGGCGTTTTCCAGGTACTTCCCGAATACCCGCGTGCAGTTGTACGAGACCGTTCTCGATGGTGGCCCCGCGCTGCTGGAGGCGGAGCGGTTGGACATCCTCGTCGGGCCGGTCATCCCCACCCGTTTCCTGAGTGAGGTGCTGGGTCAGGTGCGCATGATCTGCGTGGTTCACCCCGCGCACCCGCTGGCGAGGAAGGCGGGCGGTCTGTCCATGCGGGACCTGCGACACAGTCGGCAGGTGGTCGTGCGGGATTCCTCGCCAGAACCCGGGGGGGGGATCGACGCCGGCTGGCTGGAGGCCGAGCAGCGCTGGACCGTCGACCACATGAACACCGCGATGGGAATCGTCGAAGCCGGCTTCGCCTATGCCTGGTTGCCCGAGTGCCTGGTCCGCGAGTCGCTGGATCGGGGGAGTCTGGTAATGCTGGATCTCGAGGCGGGAGCGATTCAGGTGGTTCCATTCTCCCTCGCCTTTGCCGATCGCGACCATGGCGGCATCGCCGCCGAGACGCTGGCCGAGACCCTCAGGGCGGCCTTCGCGGAGCGCGTTCCCGAGCCGGACGAGGTGCCCGACTGGTGGTCGATGGCTCGCTGTGGTTCCCGCGTTCGACTCTAGCGGGATCATTGAATACAAAAAGATACGGAATAGTGATCGCCGAGTTGGTTAGGTTCTGAAGGCTCGGCCGCCGCAGTTTTCCGTCCGTAACGCTCCCGGCCATTTTCACCTTGGACGGGTACAGCCACGCTCGACTCGGTACACTTGCCGAAAACGCGGGGAGCGGTGGCCATGTGCGGTGTCGCGGGTGAGTTTGTCTGGGGCGATCGGCGTGCCAATGTGGATGCCGTGGCAAGGATGCTGCCGGCACTCGCTCGGCGTGGGCCGGACGCGGATGGTCTGTGGGCCTCTGGCCGGATCGCGCTGGGGCACAGGCGGCTTTCCATCCTCGATCTCTCGCAGCGCGCGCACCAGCCGATGTTCGATCCGGAGACCGGATTGGCGTTGGTGTTCAATGGCGCGATCTACAACTTCCGCACGTTGCGGGCGGAACTCGAGCGGCGCGGGCACCGCTTCTTCTCCACCGGTGACACCGAGGTCATCCTGCGCGGCTACGCCGAGTGGGGCGAGGGCATGGTGGCCCGTCTTCACGGCATGTTCGCCTTCGCGCTGTTCGATTCGAGGACCCAAAGGATCCTGCTGGCGCGTGACCGCATGGGGATCAAGCCCCTGTACCTCGCGCGCTCGGAAACGGGCATCCGCTTCGCCTCCAACACCCAGGCATTGCTCGCCAGCGGCGGCATCGACACCCGCCTGGACCCGGAGTCGCTGCACCTGTTGTTCTCCCTGCACGCGGTCGTACCCGCGCCACGCACAGTGATGCGGGGCATCCGCAAGCTGCAGCCGGCGCATTTCCTGGTGATCGAGGCGGATGGTCACGAGCACCTCGAGTGCTACTGGCGTCTCTCCGCCCGGCGGCCGGACCAACCGCTGGACGATGGCGAGTGGCGCGAGCGGATCGAGGCGGGGCTGCGACGGGCCGTGCGGCGGCGCCTCGAAGTCGCCGATGTTCCCGTTGGCGTGCTGCTCTCCGGGGGTCTGGACTCCAGCCTCCTGGTCGCGCTGGCCGTGGAGGAGGGGGCGCAGGACCTGCGCACCTTCACCGTGGGCTTCGAGGACCAGCCGGAGGAAAAGGGCTCTGAGTTCGAGTATTCGGACCCGGTCGCGGAGCGCTATGCGACCGACCACCAGGCGACGCTGATTCCGAACGCCGAGGTACTGCGGCGGCTTCCGGAGGCGGTCGCGGCGATGGCGGAACCGATGTTCGGGCAGGACGCGGTGGCCTTCTACCTGCTTTCCGAACAGGTGTCCCAGCACGTGAAGGTGGTGCAGTCGGGGCAGGGTGCCGATGAGGTCTTCGGCGGCTATTTCTGGTACCCGCGTATGGCGGACGACCGCGCGGGGGACTGGGCCGACCGTTTCCGGCGGCATTATTTCGATCGTGACGACCCGGAGATGCGCGAACTGTTGGCCGATCCGCCAGCCAAGGATATCGCTGGCGAATGGCTGCGTGGGGAACTGGCGGCTTTGGAAACCGATCGGGCCGACCGCTTCATCGATGCGGTGCTGGCGCTGGATGTGACCACGCTGATCGTCGATGACCCGGTCAAGCGGGTGGACAACATGACCATGGCCTTCGGCCTCGAAGCGCGGGTGCCGTTTCTGGACCACGAGTTGGTGGAAACGGCTGCGGCGATGCCACCCCACCTGAAGCTGGGCGACGGTGGCAAGCAGGTGCTGAAGCAGATCGCCCGCGGCCGCCTGCCCGACGCCGTGCTCGACCGCCCCAAGGGTTACTTCCCGGTCCCGGCGTTGAAATACGTGCGCGGGGAGTTCCTCGACTTCATGCGCGACATCCTCGGCTCGCGGGCGGCGCGGGAGCGCGGGCTGTACCGACCGGAGTACGTGCAGCGGCTGCTGGCCGAGCCCGACGGCCATTTCACCCGCATCCAGGGCTCCAAGCTCTGGCACCTGGCCCTGCTCGAGTTGTGGCTCCAGACGCACGTCGACCCCGCCCGAGCCGCCGCCCGCGACGGGTAGGCCGTCAGGTGGACAGGTAGTTCAGCGGCAGCGCCGAGCGGTCGACGACCCGGCGCAGGACGAAGCTGGAGTGCACGCTGCTGACCCCCTCGAGCCGTGTGATCCGGCGCAGCAGGAAGTCCTGGTAGGCGTCCATGTCGGGAACCACCACCTGCAGCAGATAATCCGCCGCCTGTCCGGTGATCAGGAAGCAGCGCTGCACTTCGGGATACCCGGCCACCGCTTCTTCGAAGCTGGCGAAGCGCTCCGGCGTGTGGCGGTCCATGCCGATGTGAATCAACGCCGTGAGCTCCAGACCGAGGCGTCTGCCATCGAGCAATGCCACCCGGGCGACGATGATTCCCGCCTCTTCCAGCGCGCGCACCCGGCGCAGGCAGGGTGAGGGGCTCAGGCCAACACGTTCTGCCAGGGCCTGGTTCGAGAGGCCGGCGTCCTCCTGCAGTGCCTCGAGGATTCGGCGGTCGGTACGGTCCAGAAAATGCGGCGTGGTCTGGCCTCGGTTATCCTTCATGGAAATGTCCCCATTGAATCGATTTGCGCAACATGCTGCCAATAATAGCCGTTCAGAGAGAAAATGAGATGACTAATTGCGTCGGTATCCGAATATCATGGTCCCTCGTATCGGGGCGGCAGACCTGACCCCTGACCCGCCCCCATGGCACCAGAGGATCGAGACATGAGCGACACCACCTTCGACTATCGCAAGTATGCGCCCGTACCCGTCATCGCCAAGCCGGACCGCCGCTGGCCGGACCAGCGCATCACGCGGGCCCCACTGTTCGCAAGCGTGGACCTGCGTGACGGCAACCAGGCGCTCGAACGGCCGATGTCGGTGGAGCAGAAACTCCGCTTCTTCGATCTGCTGGTCGCGATCGGCCTGACCGAGATCGAGGTCGGGTTTCCCTCCGCCTCGCAAGCCGATTTCGACTTCACCCGGCGGCTGATCGAAGAGGGCCGCATTCCGCCGCAGGTGACCATCCAGGTCCTGACCCAGGCCCGGCCGGACCTGATCGCCCGTTCCTTCGAGGCGCTGACCGGTGTGCCGCGCGCCATCGTGCACGTCTACAACTCCACCAACCCGGTGCAGCGGGAACAGGTCTTCGGGATGGACTGCGCCGGGGTGCGCGCAATCGCCGAGAACGGTGCGCGCTGGGTCCGGGACGCGGCGGCGGCCTATCCCGATACCGAGTGGACGTTCCAGTACTCGCCGGAGAGTTATTCCGCGACCGAGCCCGACTACGCGGTCGAGGTCGTCGACGCGGTGAACGCGATCTGGCGCCCGGATCGAGGTCAGCGCGTGATCATCAACCTGCCGGCAACGGTCGAGATCACCACGCCCAATGCCTTTGCGGACCAGATCGAGTGGTTCTGCGATCGCGTCGCGATGCGTGATCACTTCGTGCTGTCGCTGCATACCCATAACGACAGGGGTACCGGCGTCGCGGCCGCCGAGCTGGGCCTGCTGGCCGGGGCCGACCGTCTCGAGGGCACGCTGTTCGGCAATGGCGAGCGCACCGGTAACATGGACCTGATCACTGTGGCGATGAACCTGTATTCCCAGGGCATCGACCCCACCCTTGACCTGTCCGACATGGAGGGGATCGAAAAGGTGTATCGCGAGTGCACGGCGCTGCCAGTGCACCCCCGCCATCCCTGGGCCGGCGAACTGGTGTACACCGCGTTCTCCGGCAGTCATCAGGACGCGATTCGCAAAGGCCTCAGCCACCGCGCGCGCCACGGTGGCAAGTGGAACGTGCCCTACCTGCCCATCGACCCGCTCGACCTGGGCCGCCGCTACGAGGCCGTGGTGCGGATCAACAGCCAGTCCGGCAAGGGCGGCGTGGCACACGTGCTGGAACGCGATCACGGCATCCGTCTGCCCCGCTGGCTGGCGGTCGAATTCGCCCGGCAGGTACAGACGGAGGCCGAGGTCACCGGAGCCGAGGTGAACTCGCGCACGGTCCGGGCGTTGTTCGAGCGCTTCTACCTGGACGTGCCGGTCGAATGGCGGTTGGCGGGTTACCGGATGAACCGGCAGGGCGGGCAGGTGGACATCGACGTGCAGCTGGAGCAGTCGGGCGTCGTGCAGCGACTCACGGCCCGTGGCGACGGTGTCGTTTCAGCCCTGGTTTCCGCGCTGCAACGCCGCTACGGCCTGGCGCTGGAGGTGGTCGAGTTCGACGAACACGCGCTGGAGCACAGTACCGGCGCGAGGGCTCTGGCTGCGGTCGCGATCCTGGTGAACGGCGCCCGCGTGGCCGGTGCGGCCATCGCCGAAGACAGCGCCGGGGCTGCGGTGCAGGCGATACTAACGGCCGTCGCGACGTCGGGCGCGTGCATTGCGGGAGACGTGGCCGATTTGCGCAGGGCGCAATAAACGAGCGCATTGCGCCGTGACCACGGTGTGGGTCAGCCATCGAGCGCGGTTTGCGACTCCCGTAGCCGATTGATGAACGCGCTTCCCGCGCGCGATGGACGTTGGGCGCCATACCGCACCACGCCCAGGGTTCGGTTGATGTCGCGTCTCGGCCCGTTGGCGCAGGCGGGTCCAAGTCCGCCGAGGAACGATCAACGCGACTTGCTGTTATGTCTGCTGCAGTGAACAATGCCGCTCACTCCCGGCCTGGTCACCGGGCAACGCGGGGGACGGACTGAAGTTTTTTCGCCGTAACTGAGGTGGCTGTGGCGGCGCATGCGGGCAGGAGTCGGGCCGAGGCGCCCGTCGGACATTGGTTATGGCGGCCGCGAGCCGTCGCTGGATTGCGCTTGGCAGGAGGACGCATGACCGGACAGACGCTGTATGACAAGTTGTGGCAGGCGCACGTGGTGCGTGAGCAGGACGACGGCAACGCGCTGCTGTACATCGACCGGCACCTCGTGCACGAGGTGACCTCGCCGCAGGCCTTCGAGGGGTTGCGGCTGGCCGGCCGGCAGCCCTGGCGTGCTGATTCCGTGCTGGCGGTACCGGACCACAACGTTCCCACCGAGAACCGCGGCGCCGGTATCGCGGATCCGGTGTCACGGGTGCAGGTGGAGACCCTCGAGAGCAACGTCGCCGCCTTTGGGTTGAAGTTCTTCCCGATGCAGGACCTGCGCCAGGGTATCGTGCACGTGATCGGCCCCGAACAGGGCGCGACGCTACCCGGCATGACCGTGGTCTGTGGCGATTCCCACACCTCCACGCACGGTGCCCTGGGTGCGCTGGCCTTCGGTATCGGGACCTCCGAGGTCGAGCATGTGCTGGCGACGCAGTGCCTGTGGCAGGGCAAGTCCCGCAGCATGCTGGTGCGGGTCGAGGGGGGGCTGCGTCCGGGCGTGACCGCGAAGGACGTGGTGCTGGCGATCATCGGTCGCATCGGCACCGCCGGGGGCAACGGGTACGCCATCGAATTCGGCGGCTCCGCGATCCGCAGCCTGTCGGTCGAGGGTCGCATGACGGTCTGCAACATGGCGATCGAGGCCGGGGCCCGCGCGGGCATGGTCGCCGTGGACGAAAAGACGATCGAGTACGTTCGCGGGCGGCCGCAGTGCCCTTCGGGCGAGATGTTCGAGCGGGCAGCGGCGGCGTGGCGCGACCTGGTCAGTGATCCGGATGCCCGGTTCGACCGGGTGGTGGAACTTGACGCAGCACAGATCGAGCCCCAGGTGAGCTGGGGGACCTCGCCGGAGATGGTCGTCGGGATCACTGGTCAGGTTCCGGATCCGGACAAGGAGGCCGACCCGGTGCGCGCCGATGGCATGCGCAATGCGCTGCAGTACATGGGCCTGACGGCGGGCACGGCCATCAGGGACATCCGTCCGGACAAGGTCTTCATCGGCTCCTGCACCAATTCCCGGATCGAGGATCTGCGCGCCGCCGCCGCGGTCGTACGGGGACGGCGCAAGGCGGAAAATATTCAGCTCGCGATGGTGGTTCCCGGATCGGGTCTGGTGAAACAGCAGGCCGAGGCCGAGGGCCTGGACCGGATCTTTCTCGACGCCGGTTTCGAATGGCGCGAACCGGGCTGTTCGATGTGCCTGGCCATGAACGCCGACCGGCTTGAGCCGGGCGAACGCTGCGCGTCCACCTCGAACCGCAACTTCGAGGGGCGCCAGGGGCAGGGCGGGCGCACGCACCTGGTCAGCCCGGCGCTGGCGGCGGCAGCGGCCGTGGCGGGCCACTTCATCGATCCCGCGGAACTGGAGGGCTGAACCGTGCAGGCATTTACCGTACACGAGGGCATCGCCGCGCCGCTGGATCGCGCGAACGTCGACACCGACGCCATTATCCCGAAGCAGTACCTGAAGTCGGTCAAGCGGACCGGGTTCGGGCCGAATGCCTTCGACGACTGGCGTTACCTGGATCCGGGCGAGCCGGATGCGGACAACTCCTGGCGCCGGAAGAACTCCGACTTCGTCCTGAACCAGAGCCCCTTCGACCGGGCCACGATCCTGCTCGCGCGCAAGAATTTCGGCTGCGGGTCCTCGCGTGAACACGCCGTCTGGGCGCTGGATGACTTCGGCTTCCGGGCCGTGATCGCCCCGTCTTTCGCCGATATATTTTTCAACAACAGCTTCAAGAATGGGTTGTTGCCTGTTGTTCTGAAAGAAGAAGAGGTGGATGAACTCTTTCGGCGCGTGTCGCAGGAGCCCGGGCTGCGGATCCAGGTGGATTTGCAGGCGAAGGAGGTCCGGGTGCCGGGCGGGCCGGTCTTCCACTTCGAACTGGACGAGTACCGGCGGCATCGCCTGCTGGAAGGGCTGGACGACATTGCGCTGACCCTTCAGCATGCGCAGGAGATCCGTGCCTACGAGGCGCGCCGGCGCGAAGAAGCGCCCTGGCTGATGTAGGGGGCGTGAATGAGGGTGCACTGAAGCGCTGGGGCCTGGCAGCGAACCCGGCTGTCCGCCGGCGGGACGCCGTGAATACATCCCTGTAGGCTTGACGGCAGCATCCCTGCTGCCGACACCCGCCACCGGACAGCCGGGTTCGCCGCCTCATACGAATGGGTTTGCGTGGAAACGAGGAGAAGACTGGGTGCAACGGATATCGGTGTTGCCGGGCGATGGGATTGGCCCGGAGATCGTCAACGAGGCCTTGAGGGTCCTGGACCGGGTGGCCGAGCTGGAGGGGATGGAGTTCGAGATCGACGAGGGCCTGATTGGCGGGGCCGCCTACGACGCGGTGGGCCACCCCTATCCGGAGGCGACCCGGGTGATGGCGCGTGAAGCGGACGCCATCCTGCTGGGTGCCGTGGGCGGACCGCAATACGAAGCGCTCGAGCGGGAGCTGCGGCCGGAGCGCGGGCTGCTCGGCATTCGTTCCGACCTTGGACTGTTCGCGAACCTGCGCCCCGCGATTCTGTATCCGCAACTCGCATCGGCCTCCACGCTGCGCCCCGAGGTGGTCGCGGGGCTGGATCTGCTGATCGTGCGCGAGCTGACCGGCGACATCTATTTCGGGCAGCCGCGCGGCATCGAGCTGCGCGACGGCGAGCGGGTAGGTTTCAACACGGCCGTGTACAGCGAATCCGAGATCGAGAGGATCGCCCGCGTGGGCTTCGAGGCGGCGATGAAGCGGGATCGTCGTCTGTGTTCGGTGGACAAGGCGAACGTGCTGGAGGTCTCGGAGCTGTGGCGCGAGGTGGTCATCCGCGTCGGCCTGGAATACCCCGAGGTGGAGCTCTCGCACATGTACGTGGACAATGCGGCGATGCAGTTGGTGCGGGCGCCCAAGCAGTTCGATGTGATGGTGACCGGAAACATCTTCGGGGACATCCTCTCCGATGCCGCCGCGATGCTGACCGGGTCGATCGGGATGCTCCCGTCCGCTTCGATGAATGCGACCGGCGCCGGTCTGTACGAGCCGATTCACGGCTCGGCTCCGGACATTGCGGGGCAGGACCAGGCCAATCCGATCGCCACGGTGCTTTCCGTGGCGATGATGCTCCGGCACAGCCTCGGGCAGGAACAAGGCGCGCGCCGGATCGAGGCGGCGGTCGGACGGGTTCTCGACCAGGGATTGCGCACGGCCGACATCCAGTCCGAGGGCTGCACGCGGGTCGGAACCAAGGCGATGGGCGATGCGCTGGTTGCAGCCCTTATTTGAGACAATAGTTTAGGAAAAGGTGGTAATGCAATGAATGCAAGAACGTTTGACGTTGCGGTTGTAGGTGCCACCGGAGCAGTCGGCGAGACGATGCTGTCGATCCTGGCGCAACGCAAGTTCCCCGTGGGCAAGGTCTATGCCCTGGCCAGCGAGCGTTCAGCGGGCAAGACGGTGGCTTTCGGCAACCGCGAACTCGTGGTCGAGGATCTGGCGGAATTCGACTTCGGGAAGGTGCAGATCGGCCTGTTTTCCCCCGGCGCGTCCGTTTCGGCGCAGTACGCTCCGAAGGCCGCGGCCGCCGGCTGCGTGGTCGTCGACAACACCTCCCAGTTCCGTTACGACGACGACATCCCGCTGGTGGTGCCCGAGGTCAACCCGCAGGCGATCGCGCAGTACACCCAGCGGGGCATCATCGCCAACCCGAATTGCTCGACCATTCAGATGCTGGTGGCGCTGAAGCCCATCTACGACGCCGTTGGCATCGAGCGCATCAATGTCGCGACGTACCAGGCCGTATCCGGCACCGGCAAGGAGGCGATCGAGGAACTGGCGCACCAGACTGCGGCGCTGCTGAACGGCAAGCCGGTGGAGTGCAAGGTCTATCCGAAGCAGATCGCATTCAACGTGTTGCCGCATATCGACGCCTTCATGGAAAACGGTTACACGAAGGAAGAAATGAAGATGGTCTGGGAGACGCGGAAAATCTTCGGCGACGAATCCATCATGGTGAATCCGACCACCGTACGGGTGCCGGTCTTCTACGGCCATTCCGAGGCGGTGCACATCGAGACGCAGGAGAAAATCAGCGCGGAAGCGGCACGCGAATTACTGTCGAGCGCGCCGGGTGTCACCGTGCTGGACCAGCGGGAACCGGGTGGCTATCCGACCGCCGTGACCGAGAGCAGCGGGCGCGACGGCGTTTTCGTCGGCCGCATCCGCGAAGACATCTCGCATCCGCGTGGTTTGAACCTCTGGGTGGTGTCCGATAACGTGCGCAAGGGGGCCGCGCTGAACACCATTCAGATTGCCGAGGTCCTCGCCGGCGAATATTTGTGATTTGGTGTTCTTGGGAGCACATGAACGTAAATCTCTGTTAACCTTTATGGGGTTCGCGGGCTGCCTGAGGGGGTGCTGCGGAAAGTTTCTTCGACTTGGATCCGTAGCCTCGGTTCGTCGCGAGAGGGGGTAAACGTGCACAGAATCATCCCGTTTTTGTTCTGGATCCTGTTGAGCGCACCTGCGGGGGCGAGTGTCAGCCTTGGTGAGATCGAGGTGCGTTCTTACCTCAATCAGCCGCTGCAGGCGCAGATCAGGGTCCAGGGAAGTGCGCTGACCGACGCCAGCCTGGAGATCCGGCTTGCCTCGGAGGATGCCTACCGTCGTGCCGGCCTGACCCGGGGGGCTGTGCCCGCCGATCTCGCGATCCAGTTGGAAGGCACGGGTACCAGCCGCACCGTCCGGCTGACCACCCAGCGGCCCGTGCGTGAACCGTACGTTGGACTTCTGCTCGAGGCACGTTGGAACGCCGGGCGGGTACTGCGGGAATACACGATCTTGTTGGACCCGCCGGTGGCCTTTGCGCCGGAGCGCAGCGTTGCGCCGGTCGTCAGCCGATCCGCGGAACCCGCGCCAAGGCCCACACCGATCCCGGCTCCGGCCGCGACCACGCGCACCGAGTTCGGGCCCCGGCCCATGGCGGGGACCTATACGGTTCGTCCCGGTGACAGCCTCGGGGCCATCGTGCGGCGCCAGGGGTATGCTGGCGTCACCGCGGAACAGGCGATGCTCGCAATACTGGAAGCGAACCCGCGGGCCTTCACGGACGGCAACGTGAACCAGTTGCTGGCCGGGGCCCAGTTGGCCATGCCCAGTGAGGAGGAGGTGGCGCGCCTCAGCTCGCAGGCGGCGCGACAGGAGATCCAGCGCCAGACCGCCGAGTGGCGGGACCGAACGGCGCCACGATCTCCACCGCCACCCCCGACGCAAGTGGCTGAGGCCGACGCTCCGGAAGCAGCACCCACGGAAGCGGCGCCCACCGAAGACGCAGCTCCCGAAACCCAACCCGAACCAGTCCCCACACCCGAAGGACCCGAACCGGCAGCCCCCTCCGACGATCGCGAGGATGAGGCTGCCGCAACCGTATTGGAGAGTCCGGAACTCGCGAGCATGGACCGGCTCGAGATCCTGAGCGAGGTGGATCACGGGCTGGGTGCCAGCGATGGCGCGAGCGCCCAGGTCATGGAAGAGGCGCTGCTGTCCCAGCAGACCGCGATGAGCGAATTGCGGGAGGAGTTGATCTCGCTGCGCTCCGAGTTGACGGAACGCGACCAGATGATCAGTGTCGTGAATGCCGAGCTTGCGCAGCTGGAGCAGCGCATGCGGGAGCTTCAGGAACAGCGCGAAGGCGGCTCTCTCGGCGGCACTTCCGGCATGGCCATGCACGAGAGAATTCTCGCCGATCCTCTCCTGCTCTTGTTGGCGGCGACATCGGTGCTGTTGTTCCTCCTGCTGCTGGTGTCACTGTTCCGCCCCGTCCGCAGTCAGGTGGCGGTCGCGGAGCCCATGCCCGCGCGTCGGGAACCGGAACCCCCGGTGGCGGCGCCCGTGGCGCGTGCGGCAGATCCGACCCGTGAAACGGCCGACGCGAGTCGGACAGGCGGAGCCGCATCGGGCACCCCTGGCGGAGCCGGGGCCGCAGGAGCCGCTGCCGCTGCGGCCGGTGCCGGGGCTGCAGCAGGCGCGGCAACGAAGGGCGGAGCGTCGGCGAACGCAAAGCCCGCGGGCGACATCGACGTTGGTGAGCGCGGGGAAGACGACCTCCTCGCTGATGTCGACCTCTATCTCGCCTATGGCATGAACGAACAGGCGACTACCGCATTGGAGAGCGCGATTAGGGACGGCCGGGACCGTCCCGAATACCGCATGCGGCTGATCGAGGCCTATGCGGCCAGCGACGACGGGGAAGCCGTGCGCAGCCATGCCGCTGTGCTGCGCGAGCGGTTGGGTCCGGGGGACGACGAACTGCGCGAGCGTATCGCTAAGGCCGAGGCAGAGGTCTCCGCCTCCGGCAAGGGGGCGGGCGCCGAGGGCGCCGATGCAAACTCGCTCGAGTTCGAGGTTTCCGAGACGCCTGAGCCACCAGCCGGCGGCGATGCGACCGGGTCAGGAACAGCCGAAACAGGCCAGGACGACGCAAACCTTCTCCGCTTCGACCTCGACGACGTCGATGATGGAGCCGAGCGGGGTGCAATCCTGGAGGCTTCGGATGCGAGCGACCCTGCGAGCGGGGCAGAACAGGACGATTTGCCCATGCTCGAACTCCCGGATTTCGAGACAGGGGACGCGACGGGTTCGTCCAGCGGCCTTCAGGGCGTTGGCGACAGTGACACGTCGGAAAACGGGATGAAACTCAGCCTGGCGGAGGCCTTTGTCGAGATGGGTGATCCCGAGGGGGCGCTCGCGCTGCTTGATGAGATCATGCCCAGCGCGACCGCTGAGCAGGCGGCCAAGGCGGAGCAGCTTCGCAAGCAGATCGGGGACGCCGCGGACTGAGCGGATCCGGGCATTCGTCGCCTGGGAGCGCTCGCCGCGTAGGCCATTGCGGATCACCCCGCTGACCTCCATTGACGGTCTGGCGAGCCTGGCGATTGCAGGGATCGTGTTGATGTCGTCCGTCTTGGTGAGTCCGATCGCAGCTGCTCTGGTGCCGGGTTTTCTGGCGCTCGGGATCCTCGCCTGGACCGGCGCCTGTCCGCTTCGGCGGGGCCTTGTCCTGGCCTGGCGTCTCAAGTGGTTTTTCCTTTCCCTGGTGTTGTTCTTCGGTTGGTGGTACCCGGGCGCCGGACCCTCGGGATGGGAGCGCCTTCTTCCTTCCCCAGAAGGGCTGGGCGAAGCCGGGATGCGTATCGCGGCACTGGTGCTGATCGTCGGTTGGGTTGCCTGGCTTACTGGCGTGTTCGATCGTAATGCCCAGATCCAGGGGTTGGCGCGATGGCTGTCCGTGTTGCGGCCACTGGGTCTGCGCGGCGAGGTCTTCGCACGTCGGCTGTTTCTGGCGCTCGATTACTTCGAGGCGCAACGCGCCGACTATCTCGAGTTCCGGGAGCGGATCCGTGGGTCCCGCTGGAGTCGCCTGAAGGTGGGTAGGGAATTTCTGATCAGCGGCCTTGACGGCGCGCTGGCCGGTGCGGCTCCCGCGGGTCGTCAGGCCCTGCCCGGAGAGACTGGAACGGGGAAATCCCAGGACGCCGCGGGAGAGGTTTCCTGGCAGGTCGCGCTGCTTTGGCTCGCGGTTTTGGTGGCGCTGGCGATCCGGGTCGCCGGATGAAGGGGGCGTCCTGATGTCGAACGCTTCGGCGGACACCCAGCGCTGGGCCCTGGGGGTGGAATACGACGGCAGTGGCTTCGTCGGCTGGCAGCGGCAGAAAGACGGCCCCAGCGTGCAGGCGGCGGTCGAGGAGGCTCTCGGCTTCGTTGCCGGACACGGGGTGGACCTGCATTGCGCCGGGCGTACCGACGCCGGCGTTCACGCTGTCGGCCAGGTCATCCACTTCGACACCATGGCCGTGCGCGAGGAACGCAACTGGCTCCTGGGCGCGAATGCACGCCTGCCGGAATCCGTGGCGTTACTCTGGGCGCGCCCCGTGTCCCGCAGCTTCCACGCCCGCTTCTCCGCGCAGGCCCGGAGGTACCGATATGTCATCGCCAACCAGGCGGTAAGACCTGCGATTCAGGCCGGCGGCCTGTCCTGGTGGCGCTATCCGCTGGATGCACAGCGAATGCACGATGCGGCGCAGTGGCTGGTGGGCAGGCACGATTTCGCCAGCCTCCGTGCAGCGGCTTGCCAGGCCAAGTCGTCGGTCAAGACCATCCACTCGATCAGCGTCAGCCGACAGGGGCGTCACGTCGTGCTCGACGTTCATGCCAATGCCTTTCTGCATCACATGGTACGCAACATCGCCGGCGTGCTGATCCCCATCGGTCAGGGGAAGCGTGGAGCCGCTTGGGTCAGGGAAGTGCTGGAGAGCCGCGATCGAAGGGCGTCGGGAATCACCGCCCCTGCCGGCGGCCTGTATCTGGTCGGTGTGGATTACGATCCGGTCTTCGGGCTACCCCAGTCGGCGCAGCAACCCGTGTGGCCCATCGTGCCAGCCAGGCCCGGGCCGGATGGGTTGCTTGCGTTCGGTGGGTCCTGAGCGCTGGCCGCCGCCCGGCGCCGGCATGTTCTGGTACCCTAACGGGTTATCATGCGCTATCGAATCAAGATCTGTGGCCTGACCGACGCGGGTCAGGCACTGGCCGCCGCGAGCGTCGGCGCCGATGCCATCGGGCTGGTCTTCTACGCGCGAAGTCGCCGGGCCGTCGACATCGAGCAGGCTGCCGCCATCGCGGCCGCACTGCCGCCCTTCGTCGCCACCGTCGGACTCTTTGTCGACCCCGCTGTCGCAGAGGTCGGCAGGGTCCTGGATCAATGTCGGCTGGACTTTCTGCAGTTTCATGGCGCGGAGAACGCAGCGTTCTGCGGGGGCTTCGGGGTGCCGTATCTGAAGGCCATTGCGATGGGGGACGGGCGTGACCCCCGGCCGGAGATGGATGCCCATCCGCAGGCACGGGGCTTTCTGCTCGACAGCCATGCAGGCGGCATGATGGGGGGGTCGGGTCAGGTCTTCGACTGGCGCAGTATTCCGGGTCCCCTGGAACGCCCCTGGCTGTTGGCCGGTGGACTGGATGCGCGTAATGTCGGGCAGGCCCTGGCGCTGGCATCCCCTTATGGCGTGGATGTCAGTTCGGGCGTGGAGTCCACGCCCGGGCAAAAGGATCCCCGGCTGGTCCGGGATTTCATTGAGTCGGTGAGGCAGGTGGAACGTGAGTGAGATGAAGCAGGCAGTCGACTGGGCGGCGTTTCCGGACGTTCGCGGGCATTTCGGACCCTACGGCGGTCGGTTCGTGGCCGAGACCCTGATGGGCGCGCTGGACGAACTCCAGGGGGTCTATGAAAAATACATGAAGGATCCGGAGTTCCTCGCGGAACTGGACGCGGACCTTCAGAACTTCGTCGGCAGGCCGAGTCCGCTTTATCATGCCGAGCGTCTTTCGCGGGAACTCGGCGGCGCGCAGGTCTACCTGAAGCGCGAGGACCTGAACCACACTGGCGCGCACAAGGTGAACAACACCATCGGCCAGGCACTTTTGGCGAAGCGGCTGGGCAAGACCCGAATCATCGCCGAGACCGGGGCCGGACAGCACGGGGTTGCGACGGCCACCGTGGCCGCCCGTCTCGGTCTCGAATGCGTGGTCTTCATGGGCGCGGAGGACATCCAGCGCCAGTCCCCGAATGTCTATCGGATGCGGCTGCTGGGTGCCGACGTGGTGGCGGTCAAATCGGGTTCGCGGACCCTGAAGGACGCGCTGAACGAGGCCATGCGGGATTGGGTGGCCAACGTCGATGACACCTTCTACATCATTGGTACGGTGGCGGGGCCGCATCCCTATCCGGCAATGGTCCGAGACTTCCAGTCGGTGATCGGCCGCGAGGCGCGGGCCCAGCATCTGGAGATGACGGGACGCCTGCCGGATGCCCTGGTGGCCTGTGTCGGCGGTGGTTCGAATGCCATCGGCCTGTTCCATCCCTTCCTTGCGGATGAATCCGTGGCCATGATCGGGGTCGAGGCGGGCGGTGAGGGCGTCGGCACCGGTCGACACTCGGCGCCACTGTGCGCAGGGCGTCCGGGAGTGCTGCACGGCAACCGGACCTACCTGATGGAAGACGACAACGGCCAGATCATCGAGACGCACTCCATCTCGGCAGGGCTGGACTATCCCGGTGTGGGGCCGGAACATTCCTGGCTGAAGGACATCGGGCGTGTGAGCTATGTTTCGGTGACCGACGACATGGCGCTGCGAGCCTTCCATCGGATGACCCGCACCGAAGGTATCATTCCCGCGCTGGAGACCAGCCATGCCGTTGCCCACGTGCTCGATCTGGCACCGCGCATGCGCACGGACCAGAGCGTGATCATCAATCTGTCCGGGCGCGGCGACAAGGACCTGAATACCATCGCCCGTCTCGAGGGGATCGAGCTGTGAGCCGCATCGCGAAACGTTTTGCCGAGACCCGCGCCAGCGGCCGCGCCGCGCTGGTCCCCTACGTCACCGCCGGTGACCCCGCCCCCGACGTGACCGTGGCATTGATGCACGACCTGGTGGCTGCCGGCGCCGACCTGCTCGAACTGGGCGTGCCCTTTTCCGACCCGATGGCCGACGGCCCGGTGATCCAGCTGGCTTGCGAACGGTCCTTGGCCCATGGCACCAGCCTGCGCGACGTGCTTGCCATGGTGGCTGCCTTCCGGGAGCGGGACCGGGAGACTCCCGTTGTTCTGATGGGCTATCTGAATCCGGTCGAACGCATGGGTGCCGAGACCTTTGCGGAGGCCGCGGGTGCGGCCGGGGTCGACGGCGTGCTGGTGGTCGACCTGCCCCCGGAGGAGAGCGACGAGCTGACCGGCGTGCTCGCCCGGGTGGGCATCGATCCGATCTTCCTGGTGGCACCGACCACCTCGAGCCGGCGCCTCGAGCATGTCACGGTCGCAGCGCGCGGATTCATTTATTATGTCTCCCTGAAAGGTGTGACCGGGTCGCAGACGCTGGACCCCGCCGAGCTGGGCGCCCGGCTGAGCAGCATCCGCGCATTGACTGAGCTGCCGCTGGGCGTGGGCTTTGGCATCCGTGATGCGCAGACTGCGGCGCAGGTTGCCCGGGTGGCCGATGCCGTCGTCGTGGGGAGCGCGATCGTCCGTCTGGTGGAGCAGTTTCCGGCAGCGCCCGATCAATTCCGCGCGGCGGCTTCGGCCCTCGTTCGGGAGATGCGCGCGGCAATGGACGATGCGCGCATGGCCGAGGCCCCGGCGCCGGTCTGAGCACAGGATGGGGCACCCAAGACAGGACTGACGCATGAGCTGGTTCGAGAAGTTGATGCCCTCGCGGATCCGCACCGATAACGCGACCAAGCGGACGGTGCCCGAGGGTCTGTGGGTGCGTTGCGTGGGTTGCGATGCGACGCTGTATCGGCCGGAGCTGGAGCGGAACCTGGACGTGTGCCCGAAGTGCGGGTATCACCGCCGCATCGGTGCGCGCCGTCGCCTGGAAATCTTCCTCGACGACGGTCCACGTGAGGAGATCGGTTCCGGGGTCGAAGCCTCCGATGTCCTGAAGTTCCGGGACAGCAAGAAGTACAAGGATCGGCTTGCGGCGGCCCAGAAGGCCACGGGCGAAAAGGATGCCCTGCTGGTGATGCGCGGCGAATTGGAGGGGGCCCCTATCGTTGCGGCCGCCTTCGACTTCTTTTTCATGGGCGGATCCATGGGCTCCGCTGTCGGCGAGCGCTTCGTCCGGGGCGCAGAGCGGGCGCTGAACGAGCGCATTCCCCTGGTCTGTTTCTCCGCCAGTGGCGGAGCGCGGATGCAGGAGGCGCTGTTCTCGCTGATGCAGATGGCCAAGACCAGTGCCGCTTTGGCGCGCCTGCGCGAGGAGCGCGTGCCGTTCGTGTCCGTGATGACCGATCCGACGATGGGCGGCGTCTCGGCCAGCCTGGCCATGCTCGGCGACATCAACGCCGCCGAGCCCAAGGCGCTGATCGGTTTCGCCGGGCCGCGGGTCATCCAGCAGACCGTGCGCGAGACCTTGCCGGAGGGATTCCAGCGGGCGGAATTCCTGCTCGAGCACGGCGCGATCGACCTGATCATCGACCGCCGGGAGATGCGGGCGCGGCTCGCCTCCCTGCTGGCGCTGCTGACCCATCACATCTCGCCCGCCACCGCCATCCATGACCCGTCCACCTCCGCGCCCTCCGGAGAGCAGGGGGGCGGGCCATTCCACGGCGAGATCCACGTTCCCGGCGATACCAGGAACCCGGGCTGAGCGCGCATGACAGGACCCAGCGGTCGACTGGCGCCCGACGCTGGCCGGATTGACTGCGGAGCCGAAACCGGTTGCGTGACCGAGTGACGGCCTCAAACACGTCCCCGATGCGCTTCCAGACGCTACAGCAGTGGCTCGACTGGCAGGAGACCCTGCACCCCAAGGCGATCGACCTGGGGCTTGAGCGCGTGGCCGCAGTCGCCGATGCCCTGCAGCTGCGTACCCAAGTCCCGACGACCATCACGGTCGCCGGGACCAACGGCAAGGGTACGGTCGCCACGGTGGTCGCGGCCCTTTTGCGGGCCTTGGGATTCCGGGTCGGGCTCTATACGTCTCCGCATCTGCTGCGCTACAACGAACGGGTATCCGTCGACGGCGAGCCGGTCTCTGACGAAGATCTCTGCCGGGCCTTCGCCGCCGCGGATGTCGCACGCGGTCCGCACTCGCTGACCTACTTCGAGTTCGGCACGCTGGCCGCTGTCTGGCTGTTTCGGGAGAGCGGGGTGGATTTCCAGGTGCTGGAGGTGGGTCTGGGCGGGCGCCTGGACGCCGTGAATGTCTGGGACCCCGATGTCGCCGTGATCACCAGCGTCGATCTCGATCACCAGGCCTGGTTGGGCAACGACCGGGAACGGATCGGCTGGGAGAAGGCGGGTATTCTGCGGCCGGGGCGGCCTGCGGTGCTGGGGGATGCGGGGCCCCCGGCTTCGGTTCTGCGCGAGGCGCGGAGGCTGGACGTGCCCCTGGCCCGCCTCGGTCAGGACTTCATGTTCGATGCCTCGGTGGCCGGGGGGCGCTGGTCCTGGGCGGGCAGCTCCAGAGATCTGCGACTCGATCCCGACCTGACCGCGGCATTGTCCGGCGCCCGGGGGCAGAACGCGGCGACAGCGCTTGCGGTTCTCCACCTGCTTCGCCTTGAGGATCGCCTGAGCGGGGAGGTGCTCCAGATCGGTCTCGGCGCCACCCCGCCCGGGCGCCTGCAGCGTATCCCCGGTGCGCCGGAGTGGCTCCTGGATGTGGCCCACAATCCCCAGTCGGCACGGGAACTCGCCGATTGGCTTGCGCGACATCCCGTGCAGGGGCCGGTGGTGGCGATCGTGGCGGTGATGGCCGACAAGGAACGCGGCCCCATGTTTGCGGCGCTGGACCCAGAAATCGATGTGTGGGTACCGGTGCCCATCCCGTCGCAGCGCGCGTTGGCCGCGAACGAGCTCGCGCGGGAACTGGGCGCCTTGCCGGGCAGCCAGGTCATCCTTGCCGACGATCCGGGGGCGGCCATGGACCTGGCCGTGGAGCAGGCTGGACCGAGTGGGCGCGTCGTGGTCTTCGGCTCGTTCGTGACCGTGCAGGCGATCCTGGAGCGGCTGCAGCCCGCGGCTGTGAGGGCGGTCCATGTCTGACGCCATATCCCCTGCATGTGCATGCGCGGAAAAACTCTCGACGGATCGTTATACTCTCCTCCTCCGGCGGCATTGGCTGCCGAGCGCCGAATGGCGCCGCAAACCGGGTGCCAGCCTTTGATGATCGTCTCACCTGCAGCCATCAACCTCCCATCGAACCCCGCCGGGGCGCGCGCGTCACGGCCTCCCCAGCTCCCGACCCACTGAGTGACGATGTCGACGGAAGCTCCCCTGCGTTACCGGATGGTCGGCGCGATCGTGCTGATCTTTGCCGCCGTTCTCGTTCTTCCCTGGGTGTTCGATGGGGCCGGTTACGAGTCCATGCAGGGGCTCGAACAACCCGTGCCCGAGCGGCCTGAATTCGTCATGCCGCAGACGCCGAGCGCTCCGGTACCTGCGCCGATCGATCCGCTCGCGGAGCATGACCGGGATGGGGAAGAGGTGCGGATGGCGGAGCCAGCGCCAGTTCCCGCCCCAGAAGCGCAGCGCCCGGCGGATACCGCGCCCGCTGCGCCGACCCGCCCCGCCGGACAGGAGGCCACCCGGCCCCAGACACCGGCGGCGACCGAGTCTCGGCCCGATGGGGTGGGTTGGGCTGTGCAGGTCGGCAGCTTCGGTCGTGAAGAGAATGCGCGCGAACAGGCGCAGCGGCTGCGCGCCGAAGGCTTCCCGGCCTTTGTCGAACGCGCCAGCGCGAATGGCCGCGGCGTGTGGCGTGTCAAGGTCGGCCCGCGGGCCCAGCGTGACGAGGCATTGCGCCTGCGCGACGAAGTGCAGCGCAGGATGGATCTGTCCGGCATTGTGATCGCCCATCCCTGACGTCCGTTGGCAACGGCACGACAACCATGGACGAGCCGACCGACGGGCGATCATAGGGCTGGTGTCTGGGGTAGACTAGCGCGCTCCCAACCTACTGCGCGTGAATCGCAACGGGATGGGCGCGGACAGGCGGCGGGCGGAAACAGCGACACCCATGCAGATGAGAGTCGGACGACGTGAATTGGATTGACTTCGTATTCATCGCCCTGGTGGTCCTTTCAGGGCTGATCAGCCTTTATCGCGGGTTTGTTCGCGAGGTTTTCTCGCTGGCCACCTGGATCGTGGCGATTTGGGTGGGCGTGCGCTTTTCCGGAGACGCGGCCGCCTACCTGCCGGCTGCGGTCAGCGACGAGACCCTGCGGCTCGGAATCGCCTTTGCGGTGCTCTTTATCCTGGTCCTGATCGTGGGGGGTATCGCCGGTATCATCGCTACGCGACTGGTACGGGGCACTGGCCTGAGCAGTACCGACCGCTCTCTGGGTGTCGTCTTCGGCTTGCTGCGGGGGGTGCTGATCGTGGCCCTGCTCGTCTTCATCGCCTCGCTGACGCTGATACCCGATGAGCCTTGGTGGCAGGAGAGCCGCCTGGTTCCGGAATTCGAGCGTATCGTGGACTGGGTGCTGGACCTGCTGCCGGAAGGGATCCAGGAGCGTCTGCGCGGCCTTCCCGACGAGGTTGATCCTGGACTGGGTAGCTAGAGACCCCCTGGAGTTCCTATGTGTGCTGTTGTAGGCGTAGTCGGTACCGCGGCGGTGAACCAGTTGCTCTACGACGCGATGCTGGTGCTCCAGCATCGGGGACAGGATGCCGCCGGTATCGTGACCTCGGATGAACAGGGGCGTTTCCACCTGCGCAAGGACAACGGTCTGGTACGAGACGTCTTCCACGCGCAGCACATGCGTGGGCTGATCGGCAACATGGGCATCGGGCATGTGCGCTACCCGACTGCCGGAACCTCCCCCCCCCCTTTTACGTGAACTCCCCCTTCGGCATCACGCTGGGTCACAACGGCAACCTGATCAATGCGCGGGAACTGAAGCAGGCCCTGTTTGCAACCGATCGTCGGCACATCAATACCGACTCCGATTCGGAGATCCTGCTGAATGTCTTCGCCCAGGAACTGCTGCGCTTCCTGGACAATGGGCTGAACGCCGAGGCCGTCTTCAACGCCATCGCGCGGGTCCACCAGCGCGCTCAGGGCGCCTATGCGGTCGTGGGCATGATTGCCGGTCGCGGGCTGGTGGCGTTCCGGGATCCGTTCGGTATCCGGCCGTTGGTGTATGGCCGCCGGGAGACTGGGGACGGTGTGGAGTGGATGGTAGCCTCCGAGAGCGCGGCGCTGGATTCCCTCGGCTTCGAACTCGAGCGCGACCTGGCCCCGGGAGAGGGGATCTTCATCACCCCGGATGGAGAAGTCGCGACGCGCAGCTGTGCGTCCAACCCGACGCTCAACCCCTGCATCTTCGAACACGTCTATTTTGCCCGCCCCGATTCGGTGATCGACAACGTCTTCGTGCACCGGGCGCGGATGCGCATGGGTACCCGGCTGGGGCAGAAAATCCGGCGGATCTGGCCCGAGCACGACATCGACGTGATCGTGCCGATTCCCGATACCGGGCGCACCGTCGCCCTGGAGATGGCCCACGAACTCGGCATCAAGTACCGCGAGGGGTTCATCAAGAACCGGTACATCGGCCGCACCTTCATCATGCCGGGCCAGACCCGGCGGCGAAAATCGGTGCGGCAGAAGTTGAACGCGATCGGTTTGGAGTTCCGGGACAAGAACGTGATGCTGGTGGACGATTCCATTGTTCGTGGAACCACGTCGCGCGAGATCGTGCTGATGGCGCGGGAAGCCGGTGCGCGCAAGGTCTATTTTGCGTCGGCGGCACCGCCGGTGCGGTTCCCGAATGTCTACGGCATCGATATGCCCGCCGCCAACGAACTCATCGCCCACGATCGGGACGAGGATGCGGTCTGTGCAGCGATCGGCGCCGATCGGCTGATCTATCAGGACCTGGACGACCTCGTCGCCGCGGTACAGCGGGGCAACCGGTCCATCGAGAAATTCGATTGCTCTGTATTCACCGGCGAGTACGTCACCGGGTTGGCGCCGGACTATCTGGCCTACCTGGCCTCCCTGCGTGCCGATATGGGCATGCCCGAGGCGGAGCCGGTGGCCGGCGAGGTCCTCGACTTGGCAAACAAGAAGTAACGGCCGTCCCGCGGACTGTGGGGGGAGCCGGTACCCACGTCCCGCGGGCAGTCGCCGGCCTTGGGGTGATGGATGATAGAGCCTCCTGAATGGCTAGACGCAGTCGTTGCCGATGCCCTGGTCCGCGAACCACAGGGCTGGGGCCGGCCAGTGCTGATCGTGCGCGCGGACGAGCAGTGCCTTTACGTCTGCGAGGCCGGACGAGCGCCTCAGGTCTTCCCGGTGTCCACGTCGGCGCGCGGGGTCGGCAACCGCGACGGCAGCCTGCAGACGCCTCGCGGCCTGCATTGGGTCGCACAGCGGATCGGCGATACCGCACCCGCTGGTGCCATCTTCCGCGGCCGCACCGACACCGGCGCGATCGCCGACATCCTGACCGACCCCGATGCACGCAGTACCGGCGATCGAATCACCTCGCGCATTCTCTGGCTGGAGGGCCTGGAGCCCGGCATCAACCGGGGCGGGGATGTCGATAGCTTTGCCCGGTTTATCTACATCCACGGCACCGATGAGGAGGGGCGGATCGGTTCGCCCGCATCGCATGGCTGTATCCGCATGCGCAATCAGGACCTGATCGGATTGTTTCCCCGCGTGCCTCTGCACTCCCTGGTCGTGATCCTCGAGCGGGGGCCTTGAGCGTGCCAGCGTCTCCCTGTGGGCCGACGCCGATGGGTCCAACGCCCGTGGCGAAGCAGCGAGCCCTCGCTTCACGCTCGATTGACGCGTACAAATAACGTAGAGTAATTGGGGGCTTTCGTCATTAGCCTGCCATGATGATGGAATTATTCTTGAGTGGGATGGTCAAGAAAACGGAATGGAAGCACGAGCCGAAACGGAAGGCCTTACACATCCATAGCAGTAATCCTTGGAGGCGATGTATATGAAGTTGTCAACCAAAGGCCGCTACGCGGTCACCGCCATGATGGACTTGGCCATCCACGATCGCATTGGTCCCGTGACCCTGGCCGACATCTCCCAGTGCCAGGGGATCTCCCTGTCCTACCTGGAGCAGCTGTTCGCCAAGCTGCGCAAGGCGAGTCTTGTGGAGGGCGTACGTGGTCCGGGTGGTGGGTACCGACTCGCCAAGCGCGCGGACCAGATCAGCATCGCCAACATCATCATGGCCGTCGATGAGTCCGTCGACGTCACCCGATGCAAGGGGCAGAAGGATTGCCAACAGGGAGAACGCTGTCTGACCCATGAGCTGTGGGATGACCTGAGCCAGCAGCTGTACGACTTCCTCAACGGCATTACGCTCGCACAGTTCGCGAACCGGCCGGAGGTGCAGAAGGTCGCGCGGCGTCAGGACGAGCGCCGGGCGCGGCATCACTTCATCTTCCGTCACGACGCAGCCTGACCGCATCGGCAGTTCGTCGACGGTTTGCTGTCACGATACGCCGGGCGCATGCCCGGCGTATCCGTTTTCACCCTGGTGCGGCGGTGAGCGGGGCGGCGAACCGTCGCATTCGATAGGCGCTTCCGCTTTCCGCGGCCGGGGTGCCTCGCGTCAGCCCTTCGCTTCGCCCAGCGCACGCCACAGTTGCCGCTGAAACTGTTCTCGTTCCTGCGCATCGAGGTCGGCATAGCGCAGGTGCGTGTAGGCCTGCGCGAAGTCTGCGAGCGGCGTGGCCAATTCGGGACGCGCAGCGCGCACACGGGCGGCGTAGGCCGCGGCGGTCTCATGGGGTTCCCGCGCCAGGTCGTGGCGGCGCAGCCGTCGTGACAGCCGGTCCAGCGCCCGCTGTGCCGGATCCCGGCGGTCGCGAGGGCGGCGCAAGAATGCGCTCAGCCCCACCAGAAGCGCAAGGCCGCCCAGCGAGACGGCCAGTGCGATCAGGACACTGCGCCAGTCGGTGGCGTCCAGCCCGAAGCGCGCGAACAGTTCCCGCTGGCGTTCCGGGTCGAAGGCAAGGACCAAGCTTTCCCAACGGAAGGTGGCGACATCGTGCCAGTCGGAAATCCGGAGGCGCCACTGCACAGTCCAGGGCAGGCCGGAACGGCGCAGGAATGCCGGCGCATCGATGTCCTCGCCGAACCACCCGCTCAGGCCGGTCTCGATGCGCTCCGGAGCGATGGCGGCGGTGGGATCGACCCGGGTCCAGCCCCGGTCTTCCAGCCAGACCTCGGTCCAGGCATGCGCATCGGCCTGGCGTAGGCGCAGGTAGTTTCCGGCATCCATCCACTGTCCGCCCTGGTAGCCGGTGATCACACGCGCGGGAATGCCCGCCGCGCGCATCAGCACGGCAAGCGTGGACGCATAGTGTTCACAATAGCCGGCGCGCGTCTCGAACAGGAATGCGTCGGTGTTGTCACCCTGCAGTAGCGGCGGGCGCAGCGTGTAACGGAAGGGTTCCCCGGCAAAGAGCTGCAATGCCTCCTGAACAATAGCCGTATCGTCGTCGCCGTGGGCGGCTCGCCAGAGCGCCGCCTGGACCCGCGCCCGCGGTGCGGCTGCGGCGGGAAGCGCGAGTGCCCGGGTCCGCTCGTCCGCAGAAAGCGGCAATACCGGCGGGGCATCCAGCCGGGCGTGGCCCGTGTACTGCAGGCGGCTGTCGACCCGCCTGGACGTCACTACCTGCAGGTTGTCGAGAAGGCGGGCGTGGTCCGGAATCCCCACGGGAAAATCCAGCACGGGAAGGTAGTGGGCGCGGGTCGGTTCCAGCGTCACGGTATACGCGACGTCGCCAGGGCCTTCGCCGTCGGCGGGCACTTCCGGTCGGCTGCGATCGACCCGCCAGCCGCGGCCGTCGAAGTCGGTCATGACCAGCGCGCGCCAGTACTGCTGGCTCGAGGCCGGGACAGGACCCTCGAAGCGGACCCGCAGGGCGGTGGCCTCGTTTTCCAGCAATTGTGCGATGTCGCCGAATTCCAGGCGATCGGACAGACCGGTCTGGCCCACCGGGTCCTCGTGGGGGCTCCCCCAGATCGGCCCCGGGATGCGTGGGAAGACCAGGAACAGGATCAGCATGATCGGCAACGCGTGCACCAGCATGAGCCCGGACGACCGAGCGAGCCGCGCGAGCGGCAGCACCCGGCCGCCGTGCACCTGGATCAGTGCGGCGGTGATCAGCCAGGCGGAAAGCAGGGAATAGGCGGCAATCAGGATCGACTGGTTGAAGAAATAGGTGGTGACGACGACGAAGTAGGCCAGGAACAGAGACACCACGATGTCGCGCTGCGAGCGAATTTCCAGGAGCTTCAGGGCAAGCATCACCAGCAGCAGGGCGGTACCGGCCTGCTGCCCGAAGACCGTGCCGAACTCGACAAAGGTCAGTGCCCCGCCCGCCAGAACCAGCAGGACCATCAGCCAACGCGCGGGCAGCCGGGCATTGGTGGCGTGGATGATGACGCGCCACAGCCATGCCGCCATCAGGACCGCGAAGACCCAGGGCGGCTGTTCCCAGGCGT
>SL_3KL_010_SEDDRAFT_10000686_pt1 | contig 28960 bp, 21 predicted proteins | sample SodLakKL_010_SED_2_FD_10381 | JGI IMG/M metagenome (IMG submission 10381)
ACTATTGTTGTTCAGAATAATGCAGGCGAAAGTGTACATGTGCCTGTTGATGTGGAAGTATTAGTACCCTACTTTGATCTTACATTTAATGTGATTGATCAAGACGGAGAGCCTGTTGAAAATGCGGTTATTACCCTGGGGGATGTTACAAATGCTGCAGGAGATTACTTCTTTGAAAATATGGAAAGTAATAGCTATAACTACCAGGTTGAAAAAGAAGGTTATATAACGTCATCAGGAACTCTCATACTTGACCAGGATTTAACGGTTGATGTTATTTTGATTGAAGAGGATTATGATGAGATTGTAGAACTGACAATAAGTGTGGAGGATGAGTTTGGAAACCCCCTGGAGAATGCATTTTTCCAAATGGAAAACTACGGAGGGCATTATACCGACGACTCTGGGGTTATTACTTTTACTGCACTACCAGGGACTTACCAATACACCCTGACAAAGGATAACCTCAATGACTTATCCGATTCTTTTACCATTCCTGAATCAGTTGATCAATATCTCCTTGAGCTTGAAATGATGTATCAAAGGTTTGATGTCTTACTTGGGGTTAGTCCGGAAGGAGCCGGAACGGTATCAGGTGAAGGGGAGTATTATTACGGGCAAACTGCTACTATTACTGCTGAGCCTGTGGAGGGATATCATTTTTTAAACTGGATGGAAGATGGAAATGTAATCACTACTGATTCCACCTATGAATTTGAAGTATTTGAAGAGCATCAAATGGTTGCAAATTTTGAGCTTAATACTTATACTTTATCTGCCTCTGCAGGTAATAACGGTACAATACACCCCTCAGGAGAGATTGAAGTGAACCATGGAGATGACTTTTCCTTTTCTATTCATCCAAGCTGGGGTTATCAGGTGGATGATGTAACAGTTGATGGTGAAAGTGTTGGTCCGGTTAGCTCCTATGAGTTTGAGAATATTGATAGCGATGGAAGTATTCATGCTGAATTCAAACTTAAAGTTTACGATATCGTTATTACTTCTGAGGGGAATGGGTCCATTGATCCTGACGGAACCATTACTGTTGAACATGGAACCAGCCTTACTTTTACACTTACCCCTGAACCTGACCATCATGTGGAAGACTTACTCATTGACGGGGAGAGTGTTGGAGCCGTTGAAGAATATGAGGTGACAAATATCATGGATCCTTTCACGGTTCATGCCATCTTTGCGTTCTCGGTTGATGTTGAGACATATAAAGATTTGGACCAACTTGTCGTTTATCCAAATCCTGCATCCTCAGTTGTGAAAGTGGAGAGTGATGAAGTTATTACAGATATCAGGATTTACTCTGTTAGCGGACAATTAATGAAGCAACTTAAGGTAAATGATAATACTGCTGAAGTTTCTGTTGCAGGAATGCCTTCTGGCATATATCTTTTACAAATCGCCGACGCTGGTGGAGTAAAAACAGTTTCTCTAAAAGTTGAATAAACGAAAATTTTGTTGCGATGCAGCAACATAAAAATCTAACTTAAACAAAAGAGCCTTGTTAATTTATTTAACGGGCTCTTTTTTATCCCATCAATTTAGATAATTATTGTAATTTACCTGGTAACTCTACGACCTATTTGTACGATGTTAATCCCTGTTGAAAGTGGAAGAAAGAAATTTTATTAACACCATAGAAGAACATCGAGGTATTATTTTCAAAGTGTGCAAGATGTATTGCACCAATGAGGATGACTCCAGTGATCTGTACCAGGACATTGTGGCACAGCTATGGAAGGCATGGAAAGGGTTTAGGGGTGAAGCAAAAATAAGTACCTGGATTTACAGGATAGCCCTGAATACCGCTATATCGGGCTTTAGGAAACAAAAGAGGAACCCCCTGAAAAACAGCCTGGATGCAGGGAAGCTTACCATTGAACAAGAGGATAACCTGAAAAAGAAAGAAGACATTGATACGCTTTACATGGCCATTGATATGCTTAGTGATGTAGAAAAAGCCATGATGATGCTGTACCTGGATGAGGTTCCTTATGAGGAAATAGCCTCTATCATGGGTATTACCCAAAATAACGTTAGGGTCAAGATGCTGCGCATCCGTGAAAAATTAAGAAAAATAATGACAAGCCATTGATAACATGGATGAATTTAGTAAATTAAAACAAGCCTGGAATTCCTCTTTTGGAGGGACTCCTGAAAGCCTGGATAAAGAGCGGGTTGCGCAAATTATGCGTAGCAGAACTGCCGGCCCTCTAGCCAGGCTTAAGAAAAGACTCAGGCTGGAAATTGCTGCTACTGTCATAGCCATTCCCTTCCTGGTTTGGGTATTGTTTGCGCTTCCCGGGCCGTATTTTATATTCAACACGTCTGCACTGATTCTTTTGTTCACAGGTATGTTGTATTACTATTTTATGAATTTACGCAAGGTGGTTAAGCTATGGAACAACAGCCAGGACAATCTGCGCCAATCACTGGAAAGTACGCTGATCCTTTTCCGCTTTTTCCGTAAAGCATACTTCCGTCTCAACATGGTGCTATTCCCCTTCGGCGTCTATTTTGGTTATATCATAGGCTTCGGACTGGGGTCAGGGGGCGACAAAGTTTCTTCCTTCTTATTTGTGGTAAGTTGGCCTTTGGTGGCAAATGTTATTTTGTGGGTTGTCATTTTTGCACTTATCATTACTGGCTTCTGGGCAATACTCAAGGTGTATGTAAAACAGTATTACGACAAACATATTCAAAACCTTGAAATACTTCTTGAAGAGCTCCTTGAAAATGAACCAGGGGCCGAAAATGAGCCCCAGGCAACAGAATGAGTAAAGTCCTTAAGACCTTTAATCTGAAGGTAGATTTTCATTCACGAAAAAACTTTACATTTGCTCTTTTAATCAACGTCGTGTTTCCCTATGTTTAGAAAGTTGGTGCTTCACTCCTGGCAAATGTTTCGCCGATCGCCTTTTTATGAGAAAAGCATGTTTGTAAAAGGCTTTTTTGCCTTTTTGTTGTTTTTCATACTTACGCAGCTATACGCTCTGGGTACTATTCTCCCTGTATTATTGAACGAGCACTTCCCGCAGCATACCCCGGGTGCCTGGGTATATGGCTTTTTGTTTGCAATTTTGGGGTTTGAGCTCTTGGTACGCGTATTTGTGCAAAAAACACCTTCCCAGCAGGTAAGGCCCTATTTGCATCTCCCCATTCCTCAATCCACAATGGCATTGAACTGGCTTTTCCGGAGCTGGTTGCACCCTTTCAACTTTTATATGCTTGTCTTTTTCTATTCATTTGTCAGGGTTACCATCAATCCTGAAACAAGTAGCCAAGCCCTGGTATTGGTGGGAATATTTCTGTTGTCAGCTCTAAACCAGGGTGTTTATGCTTTTACCAAATCATTGGACAAGGGGCGTATCTGGGGGTTTATCCCTGCTTTTTTGGTTGCAGGGATGGTATTGCTTGCTTACACGTTGTTTCCTGACCAAACCATGGAGCTCGGCTTGAGCATTGTGCTGGGTTTTGCAGATGCTAATCCCGTGATTTTTCTCTCACTTATAGCAGGCGTGGTCTTTTTTCATTTCCTTGCCTTCACACAGGTTAAAAACAGTTTTTACCATATTTTTGAACAGGATAGTCCCCAAAAAGCTGGTATGGGGAATAATCCCCTGGAAAAATGGCTTGCATCTGTTCCCGTATATGGGAAGTACTGGTTGCTGGAATGGCGCCTTGTTACCCGTAATAAGCGGAGCAGGTTCAATTTTTACAGCATGATCCCAATGTCAGTAGGATTTATGGCTGTTATTGGTTTTTGGCTTGATGCCCAACTGGAAACCTACATGATTATCTTTCTTATGCTCGCCGGAAGCTATGGTGGATTTCATCTGCAAAACATGTTTTCATGGGAAAGCCATTTCTTTGATTACCTCGCAAGCCGCCCCTTTGATTTGTACACTTTTATCCGGGCCAAATTTTATTTTTATGGATTGTATGCAGCCCTGCAGTGGTTATTGATGATACCGCTGATGCTTGTTATCGGGCAGGATGTTTTCCTGTTTTACACCGGGTTGTTTTTTTATGGTTGCGGTGTTGGCTTCTGGCTTTATATGCGTTTGGGTACCGGAAACTCCACCCGCTTTGATGCAAATGGAAAAAGTGCTTTCAACATGGAAGGTATCAGTGGGATGAAAACGCTCATGGTTATCCTGTTGTTTTTTTCAGTGATACCAGTAATAATTATTGCAGCCCTCATTTCTACAGAGCATGTTTGGACGATTGCTTCACTATTGTTTATTGTTATCGGTCTGGCTTTTATTTTCACACATCAATCATGGATAAGAAACATTGGGCGACGTTTTGAGAATCGTAAATATGTAAACCTGGCAATCTATCGTCAAAAATAATCATTATGCAAATTCATATACAGCAACTTAAGAAAGAATATAGCTCTGTGCCCGTATTGGACATCCCCGAACTGCAGATAGCTCCCGGTGAACTGCTGGGAATAGTGGGCAATAACGGTGCCGGCAAAACCACCATGCTACGGCTGGTCCTTGATCTGATAATGGCATCAGATGGGTTTGTGGAGATAGGACAGGAAAAAGTACACGAGAGCAACGCCTGGAAAACAAAAACCGGGAGTTTTCTGGACGAGGGGTTCCTGATAGGATTTCTGACTCCGGAAGAGTACTTTTACTTCAATGGTGAAGTATATGGGCTCTCCGCGGAAGAAGTGGATGAGAGGCTGGAAGAATATAAACCTCTGATGGGGGATGAAATTTTGGGTACAGATAAATACATTCGTCAACTATCGACCGGTAATAAACAGAAAGTGGGTATAATTGCAGCTATGCTGGTAAACCCCTCACTATTACTGCTTGACGAGCCTTATAATTTTCTGGATCCTACTTCCCAGTTGATTGTAAAAAACCTGCTGCACCAAAAGAACGAACAAAGAGGGACTACCATACTGATATCCAGTCATAACATCAATCACCTGGCAGGGTTGTGCTCCAGGGTTGTATTGCTGGAAAAAGGTAAAATAATCAAGGACATTAAACCCGGGGAGAAAGACGAACTTCAGGAGATTGAAGAGTATTTTAACCGGAGAGCTCAACTGCCACAAAACAGCTGAGAGGACACATAAACTTGAAAGCGGGTGAAAGCCACGGAAAAACATTACAACCAGATTCTTTTTTTCAAAGGGTAAATGTATCTTTGTGGGGTATAAATTACTTTTACAGTTACAAGCTTATGTGATCATTTGTCTGACCGGAATTTATGGTCTTCCGGAAAATAAACATATAAAATCAGCGTATTACATTTCATAAAACTATTGAAGAACTCACAGAAGAACTTATGAACCGGCTTACCTTGATTATCCCGGCATTTTTATTTTTTATCTTTTCCGGTCTTGTTCAGGCACAAAACATCACCTTTCCCATTGACATTCATGATGGCCAGGATGTGGAAACCTGCTCCGGTTTTTTTACGGACAGTGGCGGGGATACTTTAACGCCCTACAGCAATGATGAAAACTATTCAGTAACTTTTACCAGTGCCCCCGCTAACGGTGAAGAGATCTACCTGAAGTTTGATTTTCAGTTCTTTCAGCTGGGGGCTGGTGACTACCTTTATGTGTATGATGGTGTTGATGATTCGGCGGATTTGCTGGTGCAGGCCTCTGGTACTGAGCTTCAGGGTGAGCAGGTTTGGTCCATGGGAGAAGCCATACACTTCAAGTTTATATCTTCACCTTCGGATACTGCAGGTGGATGGTGGGCCGAGATAGATTGTTTTGAGCTATGTGATGCCTTTTATATCGATGTGGATACTGATTCGGGCTCTTTTGATTTTTGCCCTGATGTTCAGACCGTAAGCTTTTTTGCCAGCGGTGAGTATCATGGAGGAAACCCGGAGAGTTCACCGGAAAATTATGATTACCAATGGAATTTTGAAGGCCAGGCCAAAGAAGGCCAGAGTGTATCGCATAACTATCCTGGTCCCGGTGCATATCCCTTTACCCTGTCAGTAACGGATCCCGTAAACAACTGTCAGACCGATACACTGAAAACCGTCAGGTTTGCCACGGTACCTGACCTGAGCAACACTTTTCCCTCTGCAGATACGGTATGCGCCTTTGAAGATTTTATCCTCAATGGTAGTGCTGAGCCTCAATCATGGACAGGTTTTCCCACCATCGTAGATACGGTTGCTTTTGTCAATGATGAAAATGCTTTTCAATCTCATCTTGTTTTTGATGTTTTCCCTGAGGATGAGCAAATCGTTTTTCAGGAAGACTTTAACCAGGTATGCGTCAATATGGAGCATATGGATTACGGGCATTTATCATTTGAGTTGGAGTGTCCCAATGGTTCGTCTGTTTTGCTCAAGGATTACAGTCCGGGAGGCGCCCACCTGGGAGAACCTGTGGTTTTTATGGGTGATGATATTCCGGGTGTGGGGTATGAGTACTGTTTTTCTGTTTCACCACTTTTTGGTACCATGGCCGAAACCTCCAATGAGTTTCATGACTATACCGATCAGGCGGGAGACCCTTATTTTAACCAGCCATATATGCCCGAAGGCACCTATACCCCCGTTGAATCCTTCGAAAACCTGATAGGATGTCCGTTAAACGGGCAGTGGACCATCAATGTGGAAGACAATATTATTGGAACATCCGGGCATGTGATGGGGTGGAGTTTGTTTTTCAATGATGATTTTTATCCCGACTCACTCATCTTTACACCGCAGGTTTTAGAAGGTGAATGGTTTGATGAGCAGGGAAACTCTCTGGGTGAAACCCCGGCATTGACATCTGAAGAGGAGGAGGGAGAATATGAATATACCTTTAGGGCTGTGGATGATTTTGGCTGCGAGTGGGATACGGTGGTTTCTGTTATCGTGTTGCCTTTACCTGAAGCAGAGATTGTTTCGGAGCTGGAAATTCCGGTTTGTGAGGGCGACTCCACTTTGCTTACTGTTGAACCCCTCTCCATTGGAGATGAGACACCCTGGTGGTACCAGTGGATGCAGGAAGGCGCTGAACTGGAAGGACGCATTCACGACACTATCATGGCCAAAGAACCTTCTACATATATGGTTAGAGTTACTGACAGCATCACCGGCTGCTTTGACTTTTTTGAACTCGCCGTAACCGATCAAAACTGTGATCTGGAAATCCCCAATGTTTTTACTCCCAATAATGATGGAATAAACGATTTGTTTGAAATAGAAAACCTGGAGCATTACCCGGGAAGCGTAATTGTGATTTACAATCGTCATGGCAAAAAAGTTTTTGAACACAATGACTATTACGGAAACTGGTGGGATGGGCGCAACCAACCCGATGGTACTTACTATTACGTGCTTACCTACGAAAGGCAGGGTAAACGAAGACAAACACAGGGGGTTATTACCATTATCAGGTAACCCGGGGTTTTTGTTCCCCAGGGTATAATCCCAGGAAAATGATTTGTTTTTGCAAATTTTTTTTGGAAACGCTCTTAAAACAGACCCAATAGAAGGTAAGATGATAAAAAGGGGAAGCGCTTTTTCTCGTTCATGCTGGAAAACACCGTTTTTCTCATCGTTTGGGGGTATGTATTTCTGGCCGTAAAGTAAAAAACGGTGAGCCAGAATTTAGTTCACACCCTTTAATCAAAAGTCACCTTTAACCTTTTTTAGATGACGAAATGAGCGAATAACAAATATAGATTTAGTAATTTTCTTATTATCTTCGCTGCCTGAAAATCAGTTAGGTTAATATAGAAGAACGAAGTACTTTAAACATAACGCCTGGGCCGGTCATTCTCAATGTTCTTATTTTGCTTAAGGATAACAGGTTACCGGTCGAAAATATAGCACATTAATCATCAATCTATAGCTACATGGATTTTAGATCGTACAAAACTGTAAACAACACCCTGGGGTGGTTTATGTTTCTGGCAGCCACCACTGTGTTTATGCTCACTCTTGAGCCAACAGCCAGCTTTTGGGATGCAGGAGAGCGGCTGGCTACTTCCTTCAAACTACAGGTTGCACATCCACCGGGAGCACCCTTTTATCAGATGCTTGCCAGGATGTTTTCTTTACTGGCCCTGGGTAATGTGGAGCGGGTGGCCTATTGGATTAATGCGATGTCGGCCGTGGCAGGAGGCCTTTCGGTAATGTTTTTATTCTGGACTGTGGGCATGTTGGGTCACCGTCTCCTTAAAGCTGTCCCCGAAATTAAAAATGCCCGCACATGGGCCGTTTGGGGTGCCGGAATTGTTGGTGGGTTTACTCTTACTTTCAGCGACTCCTTTTGGTTTACAGCTGTTGAAGCAGAAGTATACGTTACCTCACTATTTTTGACTTCATTTGTTTTCTGGGCTATCCTGAAATGGGAAGCCACCGAGCATGAGCCCGACTCTTTGAAATGGCTGGTTCTTATTGCCTTTATTATCGGCCTTTCCATTGGTGTGCATATGCTTAGCCTGTTGGCCATACCTGCGATTGTTTTTGTATACTATTTCAAAAAGTATCAGCCTACCCGCAAAGGGATCATCCTTACCGGTATAGTTGCCGTTGCTATCCTGGGGTTTATCCAGACGGTATTTATCCCGGGTGTACTAACCCTGGATTGGTGGTTTGAAAGATTTTTTGTTAACAGCCTGGGCATGCCCTTTCATACCGGAACGTTGTTTTATTTTATTTTTATTACTGCTGCCATTGCCTATGGTTTGTATTATACTCACAAAAAGAAAAAGGTGGTACTTAATACCATTATCCTTGCCCTGATGTTTATTTTAATCGGGTATACTTCATTTTTCATGCTTGTGGTGCGTTCCAATGCCAATGTGCCCATCAACGAAAATGCACCCAAAGATGCATTGTCGCTCAAATCATACCTGGGTCGTGAACAGTATGGAGCTTGGCCCCTTTTGTATGGTCATTACTATAATGCCCCCATCGAGGATATTGAAGATGGCGCACCCGTATGGCGGAAAGATGAGGAGAAGGGGCGTTATGTTATTACCGATAGAAGAGAAGGGACGGTCCCTGTTTACAACGCCGAGTTTATGACCCTCTTCCCGCGGATGTATAGTACCCGCCCGCATCATGTACGTGCCTACGAAAGCTGGGGTAAAGTGCAGGGCAGGCCTGTAAGGGTGCAGGGGCGTGATGGTCAAATGCAAACGGTAAATAAGCCCACTTTTATCGAAAATATGCGCTTTTTCTTCTCCTATCAATTGGGGCACATGTATTTAAGGTATCTGATGTGGAATTTCTCAGGCAGGCAAAATGATATACAGGGGCATGGTGAACCCACCAAAGGGAACTGGATGAGCGGAATCAAACCCCTGGACAATATCTTCCTGGGTCCGCAGGATAATTTACCTGAAAGTATTACATCAAATCCCGGACACAGCAAATACTATCTTTTGCCCTTTATCCTGGGAATCATAGGACTTGTTTATCAGGCCAAAAGGAGACCTGATGATGCACTGGTAGTGGGGCTGCTGTTCTTTATGACAGGGATCGCCATTATTATCTACCTTAATCAAACGCCCTTCCAGCCGCGGGAAAGAGATTATTCCTATATCGGCTCATTTTATGCTTTTTCAATTTGGGTGGGTCTTGGAGTCCTGGCCGTAATTGATGTCATGCAAAAAAAGCTGGGAGGTAAATATTCTGCCATCGCTGGTACATTGCTTTGCTTTTTGCTTGTACCTACTATTATGGCCAAAGAAAACTGGAATAACCACGACCGCTCAGGAAGGTATACCACCCGCGATGTTGCTGTCAACTACCTGGAGTCCTGTGCTCCCAATGCCATCATTTTTACCATGGGCGACAATGACACCTTCCCGCTTTGGTATGCCCAGGAGGTTGAAGGTATTCGAACCGATGTGAAAGTGGTAAACCTTAGCCTCCTTAATACGGACTGGTATATCGATGGTATGATGCGACGCAAAACCTATGATGCGGACCCCCTCCCCATGAAACTGGAACCCCATCAGTATCGTGATGGTACGCGCGACATGCTTTATATCTATGAACAACCTCAACTGGAGGGCCAGTATGTGAATGTAAGGAGCTTGCTCAACTTTGTTACCAATGAAAACCAAAAAAGGAGAATTGGCCGTAGCATGGAAAACTATTTGCCCACCAGAAGTCTTCGGTTGCCCGTTGATTCTGCAACGGTGGTTGACAATGGGACAGTGGCCCCCGAAGATGCTCACCTGCTTGTTGACAATGTGGAGTGGGAGTTATCGTCAGGTTCAACTATCCAAAAAAACACCTTAATTGTACTTGATTTCCTGGCTGCAAATAACTGGGAACGACCTGTTTACTTTGCCATTACCACAGGAGCCGAAGCTTATATCGGCCTTGAAGAATATTTTCAGCTGGAAGGGATGGCTTATCGTTTGGTGCCCATCCGGCATCAAACAACCGATGGTCAAACCGGTCGCATCAATACCCGAATCCTGTATGATAATGTGATGAATAAGTTCCAGTGGGGGAATATGAATGATCCTTCTGTATACTTGAACGAAGACAACATAAGGCTTACGGTGAACTTCCGGAATGTAATGCAGCGCCTTGCCAAAGCACTTATTGCCGAAGGGCAGGAAGACAAAGCTGTGGAGGTGCTGGATTTTGCTATGGAAATGATGCCCGAGTATAATGTACCTTACAACTACTTCACCATGCTTATGGGCGAAGCTTATTACAATGCAGGGGTTCATGAACCCGCCAATGAGATTTTCACCCGCATGTTGGAGCTGGAAGACCAAAACCTGGATTATTACTTCTCCTTCGACCGGCGAAGGATAAGGCAGCTTGAAAGCAGCATCCAGGAATCGCTTGGGATTTTGCAGAGAATTAGTCACCTCACAGCCCTGGAGGAGCAGCATGAGCTTGCAGAAGTATCAGATGAAATATTTGAAACCTATTATCAAATGTATATGAGAATGTTTTAAAACATATCCATTGCCCAAAGGTGTTGTTCTTTACCGGGTTTTGTTTGAATACCACATGGAGCCGCAAATTTTCCTGAAGTTGATCCCTTGGTGTGTAATACCCTTAAGTTCAGAACATTTTTTGTATTGTTGTAAAAAATGATTACCTTTGCGGCATAATTTGCATTTGCAACTTATTTAGGCGGGGGACTTATAGTCCCCCCTTTTATTGGAGTTAGTTTTTCATTGACTTTGAAAGCAATCTGACTCAAACAGGATAAAAAGAATAATCACAATGATTGACGAGGGAAAAATACAACATATTGTTGAAGGGTATCTTAAAGGAACAGACTTGTTCCTGGTAGATTTGAAGGTGTCTTCCGGCAATAAAGTGAGCGTTTTTTTGGATGGTGATAAGGGTGTGCCCATAAGTACTTGTGTGGATGTGAGCAGGCATATTGAGTCTTTTTTTGACCGTGACAAGGAAGATTTCGAGCTGGAAGTGTCTTCGGTAGGTGTAAACAGACCTATAGAGCTGCCCAGGCAGTTTATGAAAAACATTTCCAGGGAAATAACGTATGAAGATGAAGAAGGCAAAAAGCAGAGAGCTAAAATAGTAGATGCTGATGCAGAGGGTGTAGTGCTGGAAAAGGTGCTAGCCAAAAACAAAAAGAAGAAAAAACAAATTTCTGACGACGAAATGGTTCACAAGATGCCTTACAATTTGCTAACAAATGTCATCGTACAAGTTTCGTTTAAGAAATCTGAGAAATAGTAACATACAATTAAAACCTGTTTAATCAATCTGGCAAAATGGAAAATATTAATTTGGTTGAGTCGTTCTCCGAATTTAAGGAGTTTAAAAATATAGACCGCCCTACCATGATGCTGATCCTGGAGGATGTGTTTCGCAACATGCTGCAGAAAAAATACGGATCAGCAGACAATTTCGATATTATTGTTAACATCGACAAGGGTGACCTGGAAGTATGGCGCAACCGTGTGATTGTAGAAGATGGTGCTGTTGAAGACCCTAATGAGGAGATTGAATATTCGGAAGCCATCAAAATAGAACCCGATTTCGAAATTGGTGAGGAAGTTTCTGAGCCCGTTAAAATGTTGGATTTCGGAAGAAGAGAAATACTTGCCATCCGTCAGAATCTTGCATCTAAAGTTTTGGAGCTTGAAAAGGACAGTGTTTATAAAAAATACCAGGAGAGGGTTGGAGAGTTAATCACTGCAGAGGTTTACCAGGTATGGAAGAAAGAGTTATTGGCGCTGGATGATGAAGGAATTGAGCTTATTTTGCCAAAAACCGAACAAATACCCTCTGACTTTTTCCGTAAAGGCGATACCGTAAGAGCTGTTGTGGCAAGGGTAGAAATAAAAAACAACAGCCCCCTGATTATTCTCTCAAGGACTTCCAATGTATTCCTTGAAAGGTTGTTTGAGCAGGAAGTTCCCGAGGTGCACGATGGTTTGATCACCATCAAGAAAATAGTGCGGGCACCGGGGGAAAGAGCCAAAGTTGCTGTTGAATCTTATGACGATCGGATAGATCCGGTTGGAGCTTGTGTGGGCATGAAAGGGTCACGTATACATGGAATTGTCAGGGAGCTGAGAAATGAAAACATTGATGTGATTAACTATACAACCAATCCCAGTTTATATATTTCAAGAGCACTGAGCCCCGCCAAAATTATCAGTATTACCATTGATGAAGAAACCAGCAGGGCTGAAGTGTATCTGAAACCTGACCAGGTTTCCATGGCCATTGGCAAAGGCGGCTACAACATAAAACTTGCAGGAACCTTAACCGGGTATGAAATAGATGTATACAGGGATACCGATCAGGATTCGGAAGATGTAGATATTCAGGAGTTTGCCGATGAGATAGAGCAGTGGATTATTGATGAGTTTAAAGTAGTTGGACTGGATACGGCAAAAAGTATCCTCAACCTTAGTTTGTCGGATTTGGTGACCAGGGTAGACCTTGAAGAAGAAACTATTAATGAAGTATTAAGTATATTAAGAGCAGAATTTGAATAAATTATATAACTTTGCAAACATTTTTCAAAGGCTTAACGACATTTTTGTAAACCGAAATACCAGTATGACCGAGGGACGTAAAGTATTAAGATTAAGTAAACTTGCAAAAGAATTCAACATTGGTATATCCACCATTGTGGAGTTTCTTGGCAAGAAGGGTGTAACCGTAGATCCAAATCCCAATACGAAAATATCCCAGGAGGCATACCAGATTTTAGCCAAAGAGTTTCAAAAAGAAAAAAGCCTGAAAGATGAGGTGCGCAAGACAGGTTTGAGCTTTATGAAAAGGGAGAGTATTTCTCTTGAGGAGGAAGAAAAAGCGGAAAAGAAAGATGCTCCCGAGACCGAACCAGAAAAAGAGGAAGAAGAGGACGAGCTTTTTATAAAGGACATTAAATCCTTTATGGAAGAAGAGAAAAAAACAGAGCCTGAAATTCCCGAATCTACTGACAAGGTTAAGCTCAGCGGACCCAAAATTGTAGGTAAGCTTGACGAAGAAAAAATCGGTGGCAAACCCGCAGAAAAGAAGGAGGAGAAAGAAGAAAAACCCTCCAGGGAAAAGAAAAAAGCCACAGAGGAGAAGAAAGCTACAGAGGAGAAGAAAGCTGAAAAACCTGCCGCCAAAAAACCTGTAAAAAAAGCCGAAAAGAAAGAAGATAAGCCTGAGGAGACCCCCATTAAGGATAAAGACAAAAAGGGTGCTCCCACGACTGCCGAACCCCAACCGACTAAAAAAGAATCCCCGGCAACGGAAAAGAAAGATGCTGAAGCTCAGCCCCAAAAGGATGCTGAGCCTGAAACTTCTTCCCCTGAGCCCCCGGCTGATAAAACCAAACCGGAAAAGAAAAGGGATGAGGCTGTAGATAAAGAGAAGGCTGAACCAGCGAAAGCAGCTAAAAAAGAAAAAGACGAAAAACCTCCAAAATCCAAAAAACCAGCTAAAGAAGAGGAGGTAAAAGAAGAAAAAGCAGCGCCGGAAAAACCTGAAAAGCAAGCCGAAGATAAGAAAGAAAAGAACGGGGATAACTTTCACAAAACAGAGGTGAAAAAGCTGGAGGGTGTGACTATCTTGGGAAGAATCGATTTACCTGATTCCAAGGAAAAATCTAAAAAACCTGTTGCTTCCTCATCTGACCCGGATAAGCCCAAGAAAAGAAAGCGTAAACGCATTAGAAAGGATAAGCCTCAGCAGCAGACTGATAAAGCCAAAGCAGACAAGGCTACAGAAGAGAAGCAAGGTAAAAGGAAACCCGCTTCTAAAGACAGCGAACAGCAAAAACAGGCTCAAAGAAAAGCCGGTAAAGGTCGTAAAGGGGCCAAAAGAGATTTTGTTAAGCCAGAGGTTAGTGACGAGGAAATCCAACGGCAAATTAGAGAAACCCTGGCCAGTTTGAGTGGCACCAGCAAATCAAAAGGGGCCAAGCATCGCCGGCAAAAACGTGACTTGCAGCAAAAGCAACGAATGCAGGAAATGGAGAATGCCGAAACAGAAAACAAAGTACTGCAGGTTACCGAGTTTGTGTCAGCCAATGAACTGGCCAGCTTGATGGAAGTACCAGTTACAGAGGTTATTTCTGTTTGTATGAACCTGGGACTTGTGGTTTCCATTAACCAAAGATTGGATGCTGAAACCATAACAATTGTAGCTGATGAGTTTGGGTATACTGTTGATTTTGTGAGTGTGGATGCGCAGGAAACAGTTGAAGAGGACGAGGATGATCCGGCAGAACTCCAATCCAGAGCTCCTATTGTAACCGTAATGGGGCACGTTGACCACGGGAAAACTTCGTTGTTGGACCAGATACGTCATGCCAATGTAATTGCTGGAGAAGCCGGCGGAATTACTCAGCACATTGGTGCTTATTCCGTTAAGCTTGAGGATGGCAAGATGATATCTTTCCTGGATACACCCGGACACGAAGCCTTTACTGCCATGAGAGCAAGAGGTGCAAAAGTTACAGATGTAGCTATTATTGTTGTTGCCGCTGATGACAATGTGATGCCACAAACTGTGGAGGCTATCAACCATGCCCAGGCAGCAGGTGTGCCCATTGTTATTGCTATCAACAAAATTGATAAGCCGACAGCCAATGTTGAAAAAGTAAAAGAAGAACTGGCCAACCTGAACGTGTTGGTGGAAGACTGGGGTGGTAAATATCAAAGCCAGGAGATATCAGCTAAAAATGGCGTGAATATTGAAAAACTCCTTGAAAAAGTTCTGCTTGAATCAGAATTACTTGATCTCAAAGCCAACCCCAATAGAGCAGCTTCCGGAACAGTTATTGAATCCTCCCTGGACAAAGGGAGGGGTTACCTTGCCACCATCCTGGTGCAAAATGGAACCCTGAGAATGAGCGATATTGTTGTTGCGGGAAATACCCATGGCCGTGTAAAAGCCATGTTTAACGAACGCAATGTGAGAATTGAGGAAGCCGGACCTGCCACACCCGTTTTACTGCTGGGGCTAGGTGGAGCACCCCAGGCAGGGGATACTTTCAACGTTGTGAGTGATGAACAAGAAGCCAAAGCCATTACATCCAAAAGACAACAACTCTTGCGTGAGCAGGGGCTAAGAACCCAGAAACATATTACTCTTGACGAGATTGGCCGCCGAATTGCTATCGGAGACTTCAAAGAGCTGAACGTTATTATCAAAGGTGATGTAGATGGGTCTGTTGAAGCTCTGGCCGACTCAATGCTCAAACTTTCGACCGAAGAAGTCCAGGTGAATATTATACATAAGGCTGTAGGGCCCATTACCGAAGGTGACGTCTTACTTGCTTCGGCTTCCAATGCCATTATTGTTGGTTTCCAGGTACGACCTTCATTGCCTGCCAGACGACTGGCTGAAAGTGAGGAAATTGATATCAGGCTTTATTCTGTTATCTACAATGCCATCAACGAGATTAAATCTGCCATCGAAGGAATGCTTGCCCCTGAAATTGAAGAAAAAATTATTGCCAACATTGAAGTTCGGGAAATCTTTAAAATCAGTAAGGTGGGTACTGTTGCAGGCTGCAAGGTGCTTGACGGTAAAATACACCGTAACTCCAGCATCCGTGTTATACGCGATGGTATTGTGGTATATACCGGGTATTTGGGCTCCCTGAAACGATTTAAGGATGATGTGAAAGAAGTGGCCGCCGGTTATGAATGTGGATTGAATATCGATCGTTTTAATGATATTAAAGTGGGAGATATTATTGAAGGATATGAAACTATTGAAGTTGCACGCAAATTAGACTAACCCTACTGGCGATGATCAATCTGAAGATTAACACAAACAGTGTAAAAGACTTTATAACGGAAAACGAAATAAAGCTTTTTGAAGCAGAGGTCGATTTACAAAGAAAAAAAATCTACGAGAAAACCGGCCCCGGGAATGACTTTTTAGGTTGGGTTGACCTGCCGGAACAGATAGAGCCTGAATTGTTCGACAGCATAGAAAAAGATGCACTGGATATCAGGAAGAAATCACAAGTTGTAGTGGTAGTGGGTATCGGGGGATCTTATCTTGGTGCAAGAGCTGTTATTGATGCTTTGAGCAGCAACTTTCATAACGCCGAACCCCAAAGGCAGGGTAATCCGCTTGTGGTTTATGCCGGTCAGAATATCGGGGAGGATTATATGCATGAGTTGCTGCACTTTCTCAATGATAAAGAATACTCCATCATTGTTATCTCCAAGTCAGGAACTACCACTGAGCCTGCCATCGCTTTTCGTTTACTGCGTAATCACATTGAAGAAAAATATGGTGAAGACCATGCCGCAGAAAGGATTTTTGCCATAACAGATGCTTCAAAAGGAGCGCTGAAAAAACTTTCCCAAACAAAAAAATATAAAACCTATGTTATTCCTGATGATGTAGGGGGGCGTTATTCTGTACTTACACCAGTTGGGCTACTACCCATTGCAGTAGCTGGGTTTGATATCAGGAAGCTGGTTGAGGGAGCACGCAACATGCAAGCGTTTCTTAAAAAGGAACAGGATCTTTTCAAAAATCCTGCATCCTTGTATGCCACGGTCCGAAATATCCTCTACCGCAAAGGGAAGACCATTGAAGTCATGGCAAATTATACGCCTAATATGATGTATTTCACCGAGTGGTGGAAACAACTTTATGGTGAAAGCGAAGGAAAACAGCACAAAGGTATTTTCCCGGCCGGTGTTAGCTTCACAACTGACTTGCACTCCATGGGGCAGTATATCCAGGATGGTGTGCGAAACATTTTTGAAACGGTAGTACGTGTAGAAAAACCCCGTCACCATGTAACAATACCTGGGGATAAAGACAACCTTGATGGACTTAATTATATTGCTGGTAAGCGCCTCAGCTATGTGAATCAGATGGCTGAAGAAGGAACGATGTTGGCCCATGTGGATGGAGAGGTGCCCAATCTGGAAATTTCAATTCCCCATCTTGATGAGCAAGTAATGGGAGAACTGATATATTTCTTTGAGATGGGGTGTGCCATCAGCGGGTATATTCTGGAAATAAATCCCTTTGACCAACCTGGTGTGGAAGCTTACAAAAAAAATATGTTTGCATTGCTTGAGAAGCCAGGATTTGAAGAGCAGACCCTAAAACTTAAAGAACGCCTGAAATAGTTTTTCCCGGGTTTTCACAATTGAGCTCCACGTGTTTTCTTACTTAATTATTTTTCTTGTATGGATCAGGGCAGCTCTGGTTAGATCGCATTTGTGATGCCTTATGAGAATATCTTTTCTTCTGCTGATTGACTGTAGGTGGTTCAAAATCAGCCCATTTCTGGTATTTTCTACTTCAAAAAAAATCTAAAACACTTTCTTTTCGGTTTGTTGTAAAAACCGAACTTTTCACCTATAAAAATCAGGTGAATTCCCTGCTGCCTCATTGAGGTTCATGGTGTAAATTTGTTTTTGAAGATTGCAAAAGGAAAAAGCAGAAACAAATATCCTAAAGTAAGTGCTATGATGCTAACAGATAAAGAATTGGAATATTTAAAAGAACTGGAAAACAACAAAGAGGTTGTTTATTTATTGAATACTCGCGAATGTGAGTTGATTTCTAAACTTATCAAAAGTTACAAAGATATTCAACGGCAGTTGAATGCCCTGCAGGTCAACAAATAACCAGTTCGACCAAATTTGCAACCACTAACATAAATATATATATGACCTACAGAGAAGTTATCTTGAAATTGTTAAAAACCAGGGGTGATGTTGTTTGTGTGGAAAAGCATTTAAAGGGGGATTTCCCGGAAAATGGAAATACAGGTGAGAGCTTTAAGCAATGGTGTGAAATGCATGATTTAGAGTTTGAAAAACTGAATTCTTATGAACCTTCCAGGGTTCACCTCAAAAAGAAATTGAATGCGGAAGACAATTGATCTGTAAGATTGAAACACTGTAAAAGAATTACGTTGCTCTAGCATAAACAGCGCAACATGCCTCCCCGGTAAAAAAACCCCGCCATTTTGGTCGGGGTTTTTTGTTGATTACTGCCACATTTATTGCATAAATGCCTCTACTTCATCTATAGTTTTAGGAATAGGTTTACCCATGATTTTGCAACCTTTACCAGTTACCAAAACATCATCTTCGATTCTTATACCGCCAAAACCTTTGTATTGCTCAACCTTTTCATAGTTGATGAAATCTTTAAATTTGCCTTGTTCCCGCCACTGGTCAATAAGAGCAGGAATAAAATAACATCCGGGCTCCACAGTAAGTACAAAGCCTGGCTGGTATGCGCGGCCAAGTCGTAAAAAAGCTGTTCCAAAAATATCCGAACGTTTTACTTTTTCATCGTAGCCCACATAGTCTTCTCCCATGTCTTCCATATCATGCACATCCAGTCCCATCATGTGTCCCAGTCCGTGTGGCATAAACATGGCATGTGCTCCCTGTTTTACGGCCTCATTTATATCACCTTTCATTAGGCCCAGCTCTTTTAAACCCGATGCAATAACCTTTGATGCAAGCAGGTGGACGTTCAGGTTGGTTTCGCCTGGCTTGATGGCTTCGATGGCTTTTACCTGTGCATCCAAAACAATTTGATAAATTTCTTTTTGACGGGTGGAGAATTTGCCTCCTACCGGGGTAGTTCGTGTATGATCGGTTCCATAATGCATAGAGGTTTCGGCTCCTGCATCCATCAGCATCAAATCACCTTTTTTCATCAGGTTACCATGGTAGTGGTTGTGTAGGGTTTCGCCGCGTGTTGTCAGTATGGCCGGGAAAGAAAGTTTACCTCCCGCTGATATAGCAATCCCTTCTATCACCCCGGCTATCTCCTGTTCATATATACCCGGTTTGGCCATTTTCATAGCAGTTGTGTGCATCAGCCAGGCCGTTTCCATCCCTTTTTCAAGTTCGGCTATCTCCTGTTCCTCTTTGATGGAGCGAAGCTCTACAATGGCTTTGATGAGCTCCACCGAAGCTCTTTGTTTCTGATCTGCGGGCTTGACTCCCAGTAGTTGGTCAAGTAGTATTTTGTTCTCAGCCCGGTAGGGGGGTAAAAAATGAATTTTTCTGTTGGATGACATTGCAGAAGCCAGGGTTTCCTGTAATTTACTGTAAGGATGGTGGTGTTGTACTCCGCAGCTTTCAGCCTTTTCTGCGGTTGTTATCTGGGGCCCCATCCATATAATGTCACCAAGGCCTACATCATCACCATAGATATGCTCCGTATCATTGTCAAGGTCTATAATGGCCGCCATATCCTGGTAGTCCAGACCAAAGAAATACAGGAAGTTGCTGTCTTGTCGCCACTGGTAAGTATTAGATGGATAATTCATGGGTACATCTGTGTTACCCAAAAACAGAACCAGTCCCTCTTTAAGGTTTTCTTTCAGTTTTATACGCCTTTGTATGTATACCTCTTTTGAAAACATATGTGTGATTTTTGATGATTAATGTTGTTTTAAGTTTTATTTATAATTATTTCAAATTAGCAAATTGTTTGCAAATGCAAGACAGAAAATCTACATTTGTTTAATTCTTGTTAAGCAGTAAAAAACCATTGCTGTCTGCCCGTTCAAAGATACAAACCTAATAGGTTTTACTTACTAAAATAAATTAAATCAAATAAATTTCTGTTTCAACATTCAAATTTTATCCTATGAGCAAAAAAGGAATTCGAATGGCTTCACTCAGTCATAAGTATATTATGGCTGCAGCCGGGGTGTTTTTGATGCTTTTTCTGGTATCGCACCTGGCTACCAATTTGTTGCTGCTGGCCGGAGACGGGGGCAAAAGTTTTGATAATGCAGTAGAGTTTTTATTGACCAACCCTGCCGTCAAAATTATGGAGTATGTACTTTTTGCCGGTTTTATCATCCACATTATTATAGGACTGATCATAGAAGTGCATAACCGCAAATCCCGTCCGGTATCCTATCATGTATCTGTTAAGTCGGATACATCTGCTTTCTCTAAGTTTATGATACACTCAGGTGTTATCATTTTTATTTTCCTGCTGGTACATCTGTACCATTTCTTTTTTGTTAAACTGGGTTTGGTTGAGCCATATGGTGGTGCACAAAGTGCACATGACTTTTACCCTATGGTGGTTGAAACTTTCAAAAACCCGGTGTACTCCATAGGATATATCATATCCTTCCTGTTTCTGGGCTTTCATCTTAAGCATGCATTTCAGTCGGCATTTCAGTCTTTCGGACTGAACCATGATAAGTATATGCCAGCCATAAAGTTTGTGGGTACGGTATATGCCTTGATTATAGCATTGGGGTTTAGTATTATACCCCTTTACTTCATGCTTATTTATTAAATTTTATCAATCAGCAAATCTAAATACCTAAAGCAATGACTAAGCTCGATTCTAAAATACCAAAGGGTCCACTGGCCGATAAATGGAGCAACTATAAATCTTCACTTCGCCTGGTTAATCCTGCCAATAAAAAGAAACTTGATGTAATTGTTGTGGGTTCGGGCCTTGCAGGAGCATCTGCAGCCAGCTCACTGGGCGAATTGGGGTACAATGTTAAAGTATTCTGTTTCCAGGATTCGCCACGAAGAGCCCACTCAGTGGCTGCTCAGGGAGGGATCAATGCCGCCAAGAATTATAAAAACGACGGTGACAGTGTATACCGTTTGTTTCACGATATGATAAAAGGGGGTGATTTCCGTGCAAGAGAAGCCAATGTTTACCGCGCTGCGGAAGTGAGCAACCTGGTTATTGACCATTTTACGGCAATGGGTGTGCCTTTTGCCCGGGATTATGGTGGTGGCCTCGACACACGTTCATTTGGAGGTGTTCAGGTGTCACGTACTTTTTATGCAAAAGGGCAAACCGGACAACAATGCTTGCTGGGAACCTATTCTTCATTGAGCCGCCAGGTGGCTAAAGGTACTGTTACCATGTACTCCCGGCGAGATATGCTGGATGTGGTAATTGTTGAAGGCAAGGCAAGAGGAATTATCGTGCGCAATCTGCTCACCGGTGAAATAGAAAAATATTCGGCCCACGCTGTTGTTTTGGCTACGGGTGGTTATGGTACTGTTTTTTACCTGTCCACCCTGGCTCTTGGAAGCAACTCTTCTGCGGCATGGGCTGCCCATAAAAAAGGGGCCTTGTTTGCCAATCCTAGCTTTATACAAATACACCCTACCAGCATCCCCGTGCTTAATGATTACCAGTCAAAGCTTACCCTGATGTCTGAATCATTGAGAAATGATGGCAGGGTGTGGGTTCCGGCACAAAAAGATGAAAAACGTCACCCCAATGAAATCCCGGAGGAAGAGCGGGACTATTACCTGGAAAGGAGATACCCCGCATTTGGGAACCTGGTACCCCGTGATGTGGCCTCAAGAGCTGCCAAGGAGCGGTGCGATGCAGGCTATGGAGTGGGTGATACTGGATTGTCGGTATACCTGGACTTTAAGGATGCTATTAACAAGCATGGAAAGAAAGTTATCGAAGATAAATATGGCAACCTTTTCGAGATGTATGAAAAAATTACCGGCATCAACCCCTACAATGAGCCCATGCGGATTTATCCTGCAGGTCATTATACTATGGGTGGCTTGTGGGTCGACTATAACCTGATGACGACCATACCCGGGCTGTTTGCCATTGGTGAAAGCAACTTCTCTGATCATGGTGCCAACAGGTTGGGTGCCAGCTCGCTGATGCAGTGCTCCGGCGATGGATACTTTATTTTACCCTATACCTTGTCCGACTACCTGGCCGATGAAATAAAAACGCCACGCTTTTCTACCGATTCAGAAGAGTTTCAACAGTCAGAAAAACAGGTTGAAGAAAGAATTCAAAAAATAATGGCTGTAAACGGTACTCAAACGGTAACCTCATTCCATAAACGCCTGGGTAAGATCCTTTGGGACCATTGTGGTATGGTAAGAAATGCTGAGGGGCTGAAAAAAGGTATAGAAAAGCTGGATGCCCTGGAAGAGGAGTTCTGGAAAGAAGTGAAAGTGCCTGGTAGTGCTGATGAGTTTAACCAGGAGCTTGAAAAGGCATTAAGAGTTGCTGATTTCTTTGAAGTAGGCCGGTTGATGTGTTATGACGCCCTGGACAGGGATGAGTCATGTGGCGCCCACTTTAGGGATGAATATCAGACCGGGCAGGGTGAGGCAAAGAGAAATGATGCGGAGTATGCGCATGTTAGTGCCTGGGGATACCAGGGTCATAAACAAGAACCCCAACTTCACAAAGAACCCCTGGTGTTTGAAAATGTTGAGTTAAAAGAAAGAAGTTACAAATAATTAAACCCTGGTGTGCTATGAACCTAAAACTTAAAATATGGCGTCAGAAGAACGCTGCCCAAAAAGGTAAATTTGAAACCTATTCTCTGCAGGAGGTATCTCCTGAGATGTCTTTTTTGCAAATGCTTGATTATTTAAATGATCAACTTATTGCCAAAGGAGATGAACCTGTGCACTTCGACCATGACTGCAGGGAAGGTATATGTGGAAGCTGTGGACTGTATATCAATGGCAGACCACATGGTCCCCTCCGGAATACCACCACCTGTGAGTTGCACATGAGAGAATTTAAGGAGGGAAGCACTATTGTTATCGAACCATGGAGGAGTAAATCATTTCCTGTGATAAAAGACCTGGTGGTAGATCGCACCGCTTTTGATAAAATTATACAGGCTGGTGGCTTTGTGAATACCAATACCGGGGTTGCCCAGGATGCCAATACAACTCCCATCAATAAGATAGTTTCTGACAGAGCTTTTGATGCAGCTGTATGCGTGGGTTGTGGTGCCTGTGTGGCCGCCTGTAAAAACTCCTCAGCTATGTTGTTTGTCGCTGCCAAGGTGTCTCAAATGGCCATGCTGCCCCAGGGAAAGGTGGAAGCCGCAGACCGGGTTGAAAAAATGGTCCATGAAATGGATGAACAGGGCTTTGGCTTTTGCTCCAATACATACGGATGTGAGTTTGACTGCCCCAAGGGCATCTCTGTGGAGTTTATTGCGCAAATGAATCGTGAATTTTTCTCTGCCAGGGTTTGTAAACAAAATCATTCGTGAGGATTTTTTCTCCGCTTAAGTGGTTTTTATGGATTCAAACGATGGCCAGCTTTCGGGTTTTACATGTTTTAAACGCTTGATTGAGCAAGCGTTTACGCTGCTGGAAAGCACAAAAAGTTTTAATAAAAACCTGATGACAAGCCTGTTGAAAACGTAAAAAAGTGACTTTTTTTCACTATAAATACGTTGTTTTTCAAAATATATTCATATATTTGTTGTGTGATTCTACTATTAATTGTATGTAACCCAAAAAAAGAACATTATGGCACAAAGCAAATTGGATCCCAAGAAACTGGAAGAAGCAGCCAGCAAATTACGAGCCATTGCACATCCTATGCGTATAGCTATAATAGATATGCTGGAGAAGAAAGAGCAAATGAACGTTACAGAAATTTATGAAGCATTGAAAATCGAACAGGCGTCTGCGTCTCATCATTTGAATATACTCAAAACAAAAGGTGTATTAGATTCAAAACGCAGCGGTAAGAAAACCTTTTATTACCTAAAAGGTGACGCTGTTAGTCAGATAGCTGATTGTATCAATAAATGTCATTCATAAGTTTGTTGGCTTAGAATTACCCGGAAACATTAACGTTTCCGGGTTTTTTTGTATAATAGCACCCGGTTTTCATCTGATGTTGTTTATGCTACCACCTAAGATGTGTCCTGTTTGTCTTCAAAAAAGCTAAGTTAAAAGAAGAAAACTGTGTTAAATTTTCTAATTATTAGTCCGGATTGTAAATATGGTTTGATAAAATTTTTACCTTTACCGGGTTGATATGGAAAATGGATACAGCCACCTATATAAAACCTTTTCCATCCCAATTAAATAAGTTTTACTTCATTAATATTTTCGATTATGAAAAATAGTATCACATTTTTTGCAGTAATGATACTGGGAGTTGCTATAGCATTTTCCCAGCAAAGTGAGCAGGGTCCTAAACTCAAATGGGAACTGGACCGTTATGATTACGGAACCGTTTACCTGGATGATCTGCCAGAGACCAAGCTTGATATTAAATTCACCAACGATGGTGAAGAGCCACTGGTCTTGTCACGGGTAAGAGCCTGTTGCGGAACCCGTGTTAATAGCTGGCCACAGGAACCTATTATGCCTGGAGAAGAAGGAATCATTCAAGTGGAGTTTAGATTGGCGCCACGGGCGCATCGGATAAGCCGATCCGTTACGGTTACTTCCAATGCTGAAAGAGCCACCTCCGTTTTTCGCATCGTGGGTGAGGTGGCTGAAAGGCAATAATTTCTTAACAGTCTTAACAGGTATAAACCCTGCTGGCATTTAACCCCGGCAGGGTTTTTTGCATTGCAAAAGGAGTATTTTGCACACAAAACAGGTCATTTTATAGGTGTTTTCTTAGGTGAAACACCTATTGTTGGTCTTTTAAAAGCCGTGATTTACCTATTAAAATCAATTGAGAATTATGTTAATTTAGCAATTGAAATTTGTATTATTTAAAGCAATAATTGTTATAAACCCGTATAAAATATCGATTGGGAAATTGACTCAATATTTTTAACTCAATTAATTTTAATTAAACCATTCATGTTATGAGAAAATGTTTGTTTGTTTTTGTGGCTTTGTTTGTCATGAGCATGTTTACAATGAAAAGTTATGCTCAGCTTAATGATGAACAATATAATTATGTTACGATGGATTTAAGGGGCATATTAACCCTTACCATGACTACCAACCCCCAGGTGGATTTTGTTTTCAGTACAGTTCAGGAGTATATGCAGGGAATTACCCGCTTTAATGCCGTGGAACTGGAAGTAGATGCCACCATGGCCTGGGATTTGTTTGCTTATGCAAGCACCGATTTTTGGGAGCAGGTAGAGCAATATTCTGATAACGGGAACGATGAACTTCCTGCCGAAATTCTGGAAATTCAGTCTTCGGTTACCAGCGCTGCCCCCAATAATTTTAATGACTTTACTTCTATTGCGGGCCTAGCTAACTCAGAAGTAGCTGGTGGTGTGCCCAATGAGAATACCCAGTTTTTGGCAGGAGAATTTGGTACTGCTGACGGAGAGTCATTTGACCCCGGTACAGCTGCAGCCAATCCTGAGACACACAGATTTCGCCTGGATATGAGGTTGGTGCCTGACATCCCGGCTACTTTCCCCAACTCTGATGTACTTATTGAAGATGCAGGAAACAATGACGATTATGCTGCTGCCGGTTACTACTACCTTGAGGTGGTTTATACCCTGGTAGAAGACCTTTAAACAAGCTTATAAACCCCGGAAGTCTAATTATCAAAAAAATTGGAAATGTAAAAGCTGTCTCCGGGGGCAGCTTTTTTTGTATCTTGCTTTGCTGGTTAAGGAATTTGGGTATAACCATTTAACGGTCACAACGTATATCATAAAAGCGAATAGCCCCGAAAAGAAATCTTATATACACATTATCTATTCAGGGCCTTAAAGTCATTTTATGGAATTTAAAAAAAGATTAGCCCCGGGAAAATTGTTTAAACACTCCGTTTTTGCCATTTGTTTGGCGGGGCTGCTTTTCTGCTGGCTGCCTGTGAAGAGTCAGGATGGTAATCTTTCACTGGAAACAGTCTCTGATCCTGAGGTTACTTTTCTTTTTAATACGATACAGAAGTTTCAGAGTGGAATTTCGGTCCAGAATGCCATAAATTTGCGCGTTACAGCTGTTGATGTTAACTGGGATTTGTATGTTTATGCCGAAACAGATGTTCCCGGGCTTTGGAATGAAGTTCTTTCCTATTCGGATTATGGCTTGCATCCTGAGTCCGGCCTTTTGGAGTTACGCTTCAGAAATGCCGCCAATACCCCCAACATTGACGGGTTTTTTCCCATTGATGACATATCCAATCCGGCATATATCATTGGTTCACCGGGAGCAGACCCCGATATTAACTGCCCTGAAATGGGTACCAATACGCCCGGTAACTATATAGACCAACCTCAATGTTATGAATTTACTGTGGATATGCGTATTCAACCGGGTTTTGACCACAGGCCTGGTTTGTATACGCTGAATGTAATGTATGTGATTGTAGAAGATTTATAAATCCATTGGAATGCAGGGAAATCAAAGGATGTGCTGGCTTATTGGTTTGTTGCTGCTTTTCAGCAACACCTTGGTGTATGGAGATGATTCTTTTCCCACTCCGGGTGCATTGTCTTTTCGTGATAAAGAGATGGATGTAAAGCCTGGCGATTTGGTTTCCAATGTGGTNCGGATTATCAATACAACAGGAAGAAGCGGCGAGTTTACGCTGAGCTTGCAGGCTCCTGGCGGCTGGCAGGTGGTGGGTACNGCGCAGAGAAGTTTTTCAATGTCGGCGGGCGACACGTTGTTTTTGCCCGTAAGGATTGTTGCCCGGGCACGCATCCAGGATGATCGGCCGGTAAGTATTGATGCCCGGCTTATACAGTTTGGAAACATTCTTGCCAGTGATACATGGGCTGTTACCCCTGTGCTGCATTCCAGTTGGTCTGCTTCGGTCTCACCCAACCGCATTATTTTGCCATCGGACTCCGATACCGCATCGGTTAAACTGCATGTGAGAAACCGGGGTGATCGAACCGAACTGTATACTCTTGGCTTGTTGGCCGGTTCTGCCATTGATGTTATCAACAAAGAAGGGGATAAGGTTGCAGGAAGAGAACAACATTTTTCTTTAAAGCCTGCCACCGACACAATTTTCGCTTTCCGGGTAAAAGTAAAACCCCAAGATACCTCCCCGGGAGAAAGGTTGCCCGGAGATATTCCCATGCGTCTGCGCCTTGAACTCAACTCAGAGTCTCATGCCGGTGCCAGGGGCAGGAGTTGGGGAAACAATATTGAAATAAGACGGGTGGAGCAACAGTGGTCAGAAAACCCGTCTCCTTTTTATACTTTGCCACTCACCATTGATTTCAATGCGTATAATGTGCTTGATGAGAATGCATACGGAAATCTTGCCTTGTATGGACACCATATATTTAATGAAGAAACCCGGCTGTCTTATTATTTCCAGAGCAACTTTGTGAGCAATTATTTAAATCCACAGGCTTACCTTGGGCAATACCTGCAGTTAAATTTCCAGTCTCGTTTTTTTGATGTGGAGCTGGGAAATATTACACACAACATCGAAGGGGCAAATATTTCCGGAGAGGGGGTGAAGGTTACCGGGAAATATGAAAATCATAGACTGTCAACCACCGTTACACAGAGTCCCGGTTTGTTTGATGATCCCATTCATGTGAGGGGGGCAGCTGCTGAGTATCGCTATCTGGGAAGAGAGTTCAGAGGTGGGGCTTACCTGCAATTAAGAGACAATGAGCATTTAAAAACAGATGAGGAGATTGCAGGAGCACAGGCCAGCTACCGGTTTATGGGAACCCAGTTTGCAAGGGTTTCGGTCAGTGCAAGCCGTCAGACACATAATTGGAAACCAGACAGTGTATTTGATCTTACCGGCCTGGGCTATACTTTCAATTACGGCGGGTCGTTGACAAATCTCTCCTACAACCTGCATTATGCAAATCACACTCCTACCCACCTGGTCAGGCGGGGAAGTGAAAGTATTTCATCCCGTGTTTCCTGGAGGATAAACCGACAGCACAGTTTGTTGGGTACTTTTTCCCAACATACATCAAACCCCGAGCATTATTTCAGGGGTGAGTTCCGGGAAACCAACGCTTACCGTTTCCGTCAAATATATCGCCTTGGTTACCAGTATCGGGGAGGTTTTTCGGATGTGTCTTTTCAACCAACTCACCAAAGGTTTGAGGATCCCTTTCTCAGGCACACTATTTCGGGTGTTGAAATGGATTACCGGGTTCGAAATTTTCATGATATCCGTTTCTTTTCTAATGCCCTGGCCGGTTATACCCAACTTCCTGACCAGGAGGTAGACCCTTTTTTTGTAGCCCGTATCAGGGCTGGTGTTCGCTATCTTCAATATTCTCTTAATTTGAGATATTATTTCGGGCCCTATTACGGCAATGAGCTGCGCCGTTTTGCCAATGACAGAATCAGCTCCAACCGTTTTGGTGCCAGTTTAAATTTTGATAACTATTTATTAAACGATGCCCTGTTATTCAGGATGTCAGGTATTTACAATTATACCACATACAATGAGCAGCATATGGGGTCGTTACGCCCCGAAGTCTTTTATTTCCCGGGGGGAGGGCTTCGTTTTGGAATATATGGCAGGTATTATGGCCTGGCATCAGGCGATGAAGTTGTTACCGGGCTTCCGGATATCGATTTGGAAGGTGCTGCCTATTCATCCTCCCGTTTTGAGTTTGGATTTAGCTTGAAAAAAGATTTGAACCTGCCCGTGTCGGGGCGCAGGTATTTTGATCTTACCATCATGGTTTACAGAGATGTAAGTGGAACGGGTGACTGGCAAAGCAACGACCCGGGGTTAAAAGATATGTGGGTGCGGTTGCAGGCTATTGATGTGGCAGATGATAGTGGAAGCATGGTTATAAGGAGGGATGGAATTTACGAGGCGC
>SL_3KL_010_SEDDRAFT_10000687_pt1 | contig 28938 bp, 23 predicted proteins | sample SodLakKL_010_SED_2_FD_10381 | JGI IMG/M metagenome (IMG submission 10381)
ACCGGCACGAAGCAGGGACCCTCCAGGTCCAGGTGGCTCGGCACGGCCGACTCCACCCCCTGCCCACCAGTCTCCTCCAGGCAGCAGGGACCTCAGCCATCTCCTTCAAAGGAAAGCTCAGAGGAGCCCTGGAGCCCCTGGCCTGCCTCCTCCCCGACCGGGAAGGCCAATCGGCTGCCCAACTCCTTCGCCGGCGACTGGGCGATGAGATCTACCGGGCCTTTGCCGGTCCCCTTCTGGGGGGCCTCTATGGGAGCGACCCTGAAGAGATGGAGGCCTCCCGGACCCTGATTCCCGCCATGGAGACCATGGGGATGGGGTCCTTCATATTCCGCTTCCTCCCCCGGATCCAGTTGAAGGCTCGCAGTCAGACCGGTGGCTCCAGCCTTCTGGACGCGCCCATCGTCCTCCCCATCGACGGAATGGAAGCTCTTCCCCGTTCCATGGCCGCCGACCTGTTCAGGCGCAATCCCGGGAGGATTGCCCTGAACTGCCCCGTTCACCGGATCGAGCGCCTGGGCGGAGGAGGCATTCGGCTGGAGACCGAGGAAGGCATCCTGGAGTCCCAGGCCGTCGTCCTCACCACTCCTCCCCGGATCACCGCACAGCTGCTGGACACGATCGCCCCGGACGCAGCTCAACGCCTCCGCGCCCTTCGGGTCAACGACCTGGCCCTGGTCCACCTCCAGGTGTCCAGTCTTCCCCCTTCTCTGGGTTTTCAGGTGGCGCTGGGTGAACCTCAGCGGATCCGGGGAGCCACCTTCTCGGGAGCCCTGGACGGAACAGGAGACACCGCCGTCGTCTACCTGGGGGGCATGCTGGACCCGGAACTGGTCGCTCTCCCGGATCACGAGGTAATGGAGATCGCCACTCGGGAGTTCACCAGCCTCACCGGGCTCCCTTCCCGCCCGCTCCATCTCCACAGGACCCGGATGCCGGCATGGGACCGAAGCTGGGAGGCCCTGGACGGACTCACACTTCCGGAGGGAATCCACCTCCTGACCAACTACACGGGGCGGCCCGGGATCGTGGGTCGGATCAGTCAAGCAGGCGCCCTGGCTCGGACCCACTTTGGATCCGGGCCTGACCTCCCTCAAGCCACACTCAGGGGTCAGACACCGTAGGAGCGATCCTCCAGCCCCTGAGGGTCCAGGATGCGGACTCGGGCCCCCTCCTGCTCGATGAATCCCTCCTCCCGCAGCGTCTTCAGCGCCCGTGCCACACTCTCCCGGGTGGTGGCCAGCCCCTCGGCCATACCGGTCTGAGTCACGGGAAGCGTGAAGGTTTCACCCTTCCCGTAGCCACCGGCTTCGGCGTACTCCAGGACCGTGAGCCCGACCCGCCCCACCACGTCCCGCAATGAGATCTTCCCAATGAGGCGAACGGCACGACGGAGGCGACTCCCCAGCTCCAGAATCACCGCATCAGCAATCTCCGGCTCGGATCGATACAGCTCCTTGAACCGGTCCCGGGGCAGGAAGAGGAGCTCGGAGTCCACCTCGGCCCGAGCGTTGGCCGGGTAGGGCCCGCCGTCGAACAGGGGGACCTCAGCCAGGGGATCTCCTGGGCCCTGGCCGTGGATGACCTGCTCCTGACCCTGGGCGTTGGCCCGGTACACCCGGACCCTCCCTCGGACCACCACGAAGAACCCCTCACACGACTCTCCCCGCCGGAAGACCATGGCGTTCCGAGTAAACCGACGGATGAGCACCTGCCGGGCAACCTGCTGGAGAGCCTCGTCCGGGAGCCTCCGGAAGAGGGAGAGTCCACGGAGGAGATCCATGGTCCCAGGTGCTTCGACCTTCCCTACCATCGTTACCTCCTTTCTTCTCGGCCACGTCAGTGAATCTCGACCACGCCTGTGACTCTCGGCCCCATCCCTGAGGCTCGGCCGCTTCTGTGGGGAGATACCCTACAGTGGGTCCCGGCATTTCTCCGACAGACCAGAATCGGCTCCACCCCTAGCTTTCCTTACGAACAGAGATGAATGCCGGCCCCAGTGGGGGAAGGCAAACCGTCATCACCACATGGGACGCATCATGACTCGATTCGGGAAGGTAATGCTGAGCGCACTCCTCTTCACGGCCCTGGCGGCCTGCGGAGAAGANCCCGATGGGCGCCCNGCCAACGGCGACGAGCCCGAGAANGGCCTCACCGCCTTCGAGGAGGAGCACGGTATCGGTCCCTTCACCGAAGAGGTGACGCTGGATGACGAGGTGGACCAGGAGCTGGCTATGGAAGGCCAGAACGTCTACGAGCTGAATTGCGAAGCCTGCCACATGATCGACGAAAGCTTCGTTGGACCGGCTCTGGGGGGCATCCTGGATCGCCGGACCCCCACCTTCGTCATGAACATGATCATGAATCCCAGCGAGATGGCCAACCGACACCCCGAGATACAGGAGCTCCTCCGGGACTATCCGGTGATCATGCCCTATCAGAACATCTCTGAAGAGCAGGCTCGGGCCATCGTGGAGTACCTCCGCATCGCCCAGGAGTAACGAATCGTCCCACGGGGTGCGCTCTCCGCGCCCCTCACGTCCAGAGCAGTCGACAGGAGTCAGGCCATGTTCAAAGAACACTTCGGGATCAAATTGGGGACCGCCGCCGTGGTGGTGGCGATCCTCGGTTTCTCCCTCACCGGATGCCCGGGAGACACGGGCGTGATCGGGGCGGATGACGCTGCCGAACGCGTCTACGTGGCCCCCGGGGATCACGACGAGTACTACGGATTCTTCTCCGGGGGCTATAGCGGTCAGCTCTCCGTATGGGGCCTCCCCTCTGCCCGCCTCTTCAAGGTGATCCCGGTCTTCAGCCAGGATCCCGAGACAGGGTACGGTTATTCGGAGGAGACCAAGCCGCTCCTCCAGACCAGCTACGGCTTCATTCCCTGGGATGACTCCCACCATCCGCAGTTCTCGCGCACCGACGCCATTGCGGACGGCCGCTGGATCTTCATCAACGGGAACAACACGCCGCGGATCGCCCGGATCGACCTCCAGAAGTTCGAGACGGTGGAGATCCTGGAACTCCCCAACACCGGAGGCAACCACGCCTCTTCCTTCCCCACCTCCAACACCGAGTACCTGGTGGGGGCCACCCGCTTCAGCATCCCCGCTGAAGAGGACCTGGACGTGCCCATCGACACCTACCGCGAAAACTTTGACGGCCTGCTGTCGTTCGTGAAGGTGGACGAGGAGAGCGGACGCATGGAGCTGGACTTCCAGATCCGGGTGCCCCCGTACCACTACGACCTGGGCCGAGCCGGGATGGGTCCCTCCAGCGACTGGGTCTTCTTCACCTCGTACAATGTGGAGGAAGCCCACACGCTGCTGGAGATCGAAGCCTCCCGCTTCGACAAGGACTTCATCGCGGCCGTGAACTGGCGGATGGTGGCCGAGGCGGTGGAGAACGGAGCTGGGCAGGAGATGCCCGGCCAGTACTACCACAACACCTACGATCCCGGGACCGGGCTCGCCACCTCCGACGCCCACGACGGCGTGAGGGTGGTGGATCCGTCTGAGATCCCCGGTGCCATCTTCTACCTGCCCACCCCCAAGTCGCCCCACGGCGTGGACATCGATCCCACGGGCGAGTACATCGTAGGCGGCGGCAAGCTGGCCACGGTGATTCCGGTCCACTCCTTCAGCCAGATGCTCGACGCCATCGAGAACGAGGCCTTCGAGGAGGTTGTCGACGGGATCCCGGTGCTCCAGTACGAGGCCACCATGGTCGGCGAGGTTGAGGATCCGGGGCTGGGCCCGCTGCACACCGAGTTCGACGGGCGGGGGTACGCCTACACCTCGGTCTACATCTCTTCGGAGATCGTGAAGTGGTCGCTGGAGACCTTCGAGGTGGTGGACCGAATCGACGCCTATTACTCCATCGGACACCTCATGCTCACCGGTGGAGACACCCAGGATCCGGATCCCCGGTACCTGGTGGGTCTCACCAAGACGGCCCGGGACCGGTTCCTCCCGGTAGGCCCCAAGCAGAACCACCCGGCCCAGCTGTATGACGTGTCCGGCGACGAGATGGTGCTGCTAAAGGACTTCCCCACCATCGGGGAGCCCCACTATGCCCAGGCCATCCGGGCCGATCTGCTTTCGCCCAACAGCCAGCGGATCTATGAGATGGCGGACAACCAGCACCCCCACGTGACCCGCCGGCCCGGTGAGGCCAGAGTGGAACGGGACGGAAATGTGGTCCGGATCTACATGACCAGCATCCGGAGCCACTTCACCCCCGACAACATCGAGGGAGTCCACGTAGGCGACACGGTCTACCTCCACCTGACCAACCTGGAGCAGGACTGGGATGTGGTCCACGGGGTCGCCATCAAGGGAGCCCAGAACGCCGAGATCCTCCTGGCTCCCGGACAAACCAAGACGCTGAAGTGGGTACCCACCCGAACCGGAATCTACCCCTTCTACTGCACCGCCTTCTGCTCAGCTCTCCACCAGGAGATGCAGGGCTACATCCGGGTTTCGCCGGAAGGTGCAGGAACCGAACTCCTGTGGCGTACAGGGACCCGAGGCTCGAACTGAGTCCCGTCCACCCGAACCCGAAGGGGCCGGTGGGGAGATCCCCCACCGGCCCCTTCGGCCCTTGACAGCTGAATTCCACCGCTCTCTCCCAGAGGTCCACGCACCATGAAGACCCGAACAAAGAGCCGGTTGCTTCTGGCCCTGGCGGCGCTGGTCATGCTGCCCGTGTTCGTCACTCCCCTCTGGACCATCGGGCTGGTGGCGCCCCAGTACCCTGACGGGCTGGGAATGCACATCTACGTGGACGACATCGTAGGCCACGATCGCCACGACATCCAGAACATCAACATTTTGAACCACTACATCGGGATGCAGGAAATCGACGCGGAGACGGTTCCGGCCCTGGACATCATGCCCATCGTCCTGGCGGGACTGGTGGTCACCGGCCTGGTGGTGGCCCTCATCGGAAAGCCCTGGCTCATGGTGGGGTGGATGGGGCTCTTTCTCGTGGCGGGAGCCGCCGGCATGGCGGAATTCTACGCCTGGAACATCGACTACGGGCACAACCTGAGCCCGGACGCTGCCATCAAGATCCCCGACATGACCTACTCTCCCCCCATCATCGGGACCGAACAGATCTTGAACATCCGAGCCAGCTCCTGGCCCCACCTGGGCACCCTGCTGTTGAGCATCTCGGCCCTCCTGGCGGGCCTGGCCACCTGGCTGGGCTTCCGGGCACGCCGTGAGGGATCGGAGAAGGGAGGCCGGGCCCCAGCCCAGTCCGAGTCGCAAGCCCCTGCAAGTCTGGCCGTGGCCCTCGTGGCCATGGTGGTCCTGGCGGGCTGCGGTGAGAACCCGCCGGACGGCGCCCCGGTGGGGGACAACTCCCGGACGGCGGTGGCGGTCGAGGACCGGATGGTCTACGGAGAGGACCAGGATCCCTTCTGCGGAGAGGCGGTGGATACCGAGCGTTGGGGTGGCGAGATCCGCACCCCGGACGGCGAGGTTCTCCGCTTCCGTTCTACCGAGTGTCTGGCCGCCTTCGTCCTGACGGCACGGCACGCCGGCGAGGAGGTAGGCCGCGTGCGGGTGGTCGACTTCGCCCACGGCTGGCAGCTCATCGACGTGGAGCGGGCCAAGTTCCTCCAGACCCCGAACCTGGGGAGCCCGGACCGGCTGAACCTCCACCCGGTGTCCGAGGACAACGAGCGGATGCTCCACAATCTCCACGACGCCTACCCCGGAATCTTCCTGGAGTGGGACGAAGTCCTGGAACTGGTGGCCCGGGAGTGGAATGTGGGCGACCGTCCGGGGGAGACCCCCTCATGACCAGCGTCCGCCCCACGCTCGGCCTCTTGCTCATCACCCTCCTGGTCACCCTCTCGGCCTGCAGCGACGGTCCGCGAGAAGTCCACATCGGCACCGAGGAGTGTGCCCACTGCCGAATGATGGTATCGGAGGAGCAGTTCGCCAGCCAGCTCATGACGGACCGGGGTCGCCACTACGTCTTCGACTCCATCGAGTGCATGGCTGAGTTCCTGGACCACAGTGAGGAAGTCCCGGAAGACCGGATCCAGGAACTCTGGGTCAGTGACTTCCCTGATCCGGGGAACTGGATCCCAGTGGCCGAAGCCTACTTCCTCCGCTCCGACGAGCTCCGGAGTCCTATGGGGCTCTACCTCTCGGCGTACGCCGATCTCCAGGGAGCCCAGGAAGCTCAGACAGCCTTCGGGGGAGAGATCCTGAACTGGGCGGAAGTCCGAGCCCTGGTCCAGGGGACGTCGGTGGTGGGAGGACCTGGCCACGGCGCTCACAGCCAAGGGGAGTCGACTCCCCGGGAGGCCATGCACCATGGCCACTGAGAAACGACCCCTGGGACGGAGAAGGGCCGCCCTCTGGCCTGGACTGATCCTGGCAGCCCTCGTTCTGCCCGGTCTGATCCTGGTCGTGGGGAAGGGTCAGGCCACGCCGATCCAGGAGGTGGCCTCAGTGCCGGAACATCCGGCCCAGACCCCGACGGCGGCCCAGGAGGGTCATGAAGGCGACCCGACAGGGGACCACCACCGGGCCCACGAAGACCCGGACGCCGCCGACGACCGCTCCCACGGCCACCCTCAGGGTCATGAAGGCCACGGCGAGGCACCCACACGCCAGGAGGTCGCCTTCACAGGGACCGAGTTCGTGGTGGGTCCGGGCCAGGAGATCTCCACCATCACGGAGGCCCTGGAGGCAGCCGACAATGGAGATCGGATCCGGGTCCTTTCAGGAAGCTACCGGGAAGGCACCATCACCATCGACCGGAGCGTGGAGTTGGTGGGTGAGGGCTGGCCGATCCTGGACGGAGAGAACGAACACTCCATCCTCATCGTCACCGCCGATAGCGTCCAGATCCGGGGATTCGTCCTCAGGGACTCGGGTTTCAGTCACGTTCGGGACTACGCCGCCATCACCGTGGAAGAGACCCGGGGATGCCGCATCGAGAACAATCGCCTGGAAGAGAATTTTTTCGGGATCTTCCTGGCTCGGGCCCGGGATTGTCTGGTCCGAGGCAATGAGATCCATGCCTCCGCCACCCGGGAAGCCACCTCAGGAAACGGGATCCACCTCTGGGATGTGGACCGGGTGCAGGTGGAGGACAACCGGATCACCGGCCACCGGGACGGGATCTACCTGGAGTTTGCCAAGAGCGCCGTCATCCGGGGCAATGTGAGCGAAGACAACCTTCGCTACGGCCTCCACTTCATGTTCTCCGACGAGAGCTTCTACGTGAACAACATCTTCCGACGCAACGGGGCCGGAGTGGCCGTCATGTACAGTCGGGAGGTGATCATGAGCCGGAATCAGTTCGTGGACAACTGGGGGTCCTCGGCCTATGGGCTCCTCCTGAAGGAAGTCCAGGATTCCCTCATCGAAGAGAATCTCTTCCGGGGGAATACCATCGCCGTCCACTCGGAGGGAAGCGACCGCCTCACCTTCCGCATGAACCAGATGGAGCGGAACGGCTGGGCCGTGAAGATCCTCTCCAACAGCCAGGACAACCTCTTCACCTCCAACAACTTCGTCGACAACACCTTCGACGTCATCACCAACTCCCGGCGGAATCCCAACACCTTCGACGGGAACTACTGGAGCCAGTACCGAGGCTACGATCTTGACGGCGATGGCCGGGGAGATCTGGCCCATCGTCCGGTCCGTCTCTTCAGCTTCATCGTGGAGACCAAACCGGTGGCCCTCATCCTCCTCCGGAGCTTCTTCGTGGAGATTCTGGAGGTGGCAGAGCGGGTCCTCCCCGTCCTGACCCCTGAAGCGCTGGCTGATGAGAACCCCCTCATGAAGGAAGTACAGGGAGGCGAACCATGGGCATGATCCGGATCCAGAATCTTTCCAAGCGCTACGGCCGTCTCCAGGTCCTGGACAACCTGGAAATGGAGATGGCTCAAGGCCGCTGCACTGCAATCCTGGGCCCCAACGGTGCTGGAAAGACCACCCTGGTGAAGAGCATCCTGGGACTGGTTCGCCCCGAGTCGGGCCAGATCACGGTGGATGGTGAAGTGGTGAACGGAGGCCCCGAGTACCGACGGGCCATCGGTTACATGCCCCAGATCGCTCGTTACCCCGAGAATCTGACAGCCCGCGAGATCATCCAGATGATCCGGGACCTCCGGGGCAACCCGAAGGAGACGGACGAATCCCTCATCCACGACCTGCAGGTGGAGAGCGAGCTGGACAAACCCTTCCGGACCCTCTCCGGCGGGAACCGGCAGAAGGTGAGTGCCGTTCTGGCCTTCCTCTTCCGTCCCAGGATCCTCTTCCTTGACGAGCCCACCTCCGGGCTGGACCCGGTAACCAGCAGCGTTCTGAAGGACCGGATCCTCAGGGAGCGGGATGCAGGCCGGACCATCGTCCTGACCTCCCACGTCATGAGTGAGGTGGAGGAGCTGGCCGACACGGTGGTCTATCTCCTGGAAGGAAGAATCCACTTCCAGGAGTCGGTAGCCGATCTCATCGGCTCCTCAGGCGAGATGAACCTGGAGCGGGCCATCGCCCGCCGCATCACCGCGAGGGTCGTGGCATGAACACCATGAAGATCGCCCGGTATCAGCTCCGGGACGTCATGCGGAGTCGTTGGGTCCTGGTCTACGGAGTCTTCTTCCTCCTCATGACCGATGCCCTCTTCCGCTTCGGAGGCTCCGGAGAGCGGGTCATCCTGAGCCTCATGAACGTGGTCCTCATCGCCATCCCCCTGGTGGCGGTGGTCCTGGGGACCATGTACCTCTATGGCTCCCGGGAATTCACCGAGCTCCTCCTGTCTCAACCCGTCCGGCGACGGAGCCTCTTTCTGGGACTCTTTGTCGGACTGGGCCTGCCTCTCTCCCTGGCCTTCGTCCTGGGCACCGGGCTTCCCTTCTGGGCCCATGGTGGGATGGCTGAAGGAGGTGCCGGCCCTCTCCTCCTCCTCCTGGGGACCGGAGTCGGCCTCACCCTCATCTTCGCCTCGCTGGCCTTCCTGGTGGCCCTCTCCACCGAGGACCGGATCAAGGGATTGGGCTATAGCCTGGGGATCTGGGTGTTCTTCACCGTCGTCTTCAACGGGCTTGTCCTGCTGGCCATCTACATGTTCGCCGACTACCCCATGGAGCAACCCGTCATCGCGCTTTCCCTTCTGAATCCGGTGGACCTGGGGCGGATTCTCCTTCTCTTGTCCTTCGACATATCGGCCCTCATGGGGTTCACCGGAGCCGTCTTCCGCCGTTTCTTCGGAAGCGGACTGGGACAGAGCGTGGCTCTTGGCGCACTGGGACTCTGGCTCGTGGTCCCCTTCCTCCTGGGGCTCCGGACCTTCAACCGCAAGAACTTCTGAGGGAAGGGAAAGGCCGGCCCGGAATGGAGGGGCAAGCCTGCAAGGCCCCGGCCCCACATACCCCGGGGACCGGTCCAGGAAGGCGGGACCGGCCCCTCGCTCATAGAACGAACCTCTGACTCTCAGCAGACCCGCTGGCTTGGGGTCAGGCCGAACCACCCGCTTGAGCTGCCCGGGCCTTGGGGAAAAGCACGTTGTTCTCCAAATGGACGTGGCGGTGGAGATCCCCTTCGAATTCCTCCAGCTTGGCGTACGAGGCCCGCCACGTTGCACAGGCCCCCTGGGGCGGAGTGAATCCACCCGTCAGTCCCCGGATCTCTGCCATGATGCCCCCGGCCACATCGTGCTCCTCCTCCATCTGGGCGAAAGCCTCCGGCGTGGCCTCGCCGTCCCGGATGGCCGGGAAGACCACATCCTCCTCAGACTTCATGTGTGCCTCCATCTCCCGGGCCAGCTCCTGGACCTTCTGGTCCACCTCCACCACCTCCGGGTTCTCCAGCCCGTGGACCCGAGCCACCTTCTGGGTAAAGGCCTGGAGTACGGGAAGGTTCTCACGACAATAGGTGTGGTGGACGTTCTCGATGTAGTCGGCCAGGAAAGCCGGTGCCCAGCCCCGGGGATCGGGGAGAGCGCTCTCTCCTCCCTTCCGGTCCGAACTCTCCAGGGCCTGGGCCAGCTCCTCCAACTCCACCCCCTTCCGGGCACAGGCATCGGCCACTGACCGTCCCCCTCCACAACAAAAATCGATACCGAAGCGCTTGAAGACCCCGCCCCTGCGGTAATCCTCCGCTACCACTTCGCCCACCGGGCGACTTCCCAACTCCTTCGTGCTTTGCGTACCCATGACTCCTCCGTGATCGGTTTCTCAGCTCCCGTCCGAAGAGGGACACTCCCTCTCTTTCGGACCAGAAATATCACGGCTCTCGGATGCCGTGTCTGTGACGGAAATCACACCTGCCCCGATTCCACCCCCACGGGGCTTTGGGAGAACCGGGACGCGCCATCGCACGAGCCTCCTGAGATGGCAGCCGATCTGCCCTGCGTGCCGGCTCTGCGTGGGGAAATCCCCCGCACGACTCCGCAGGGATCCCCTGACAGCCCGGTCAGCCCCTCGTGGATTAGGATTTCAGCATGACCATCGCCCTCTACCAGTTCCTGGTCTTCACCCACGTCCTGGCGGCCATCTTCTGGTTGGGTGGCATGTTCTTCCTGGGAATGGTGGGAGCACCGGTCCTCCGTCAGGTGGAGCCACCATCCCTCCGGGCGCGGCTCTTTCGGGATCTGGGGCTGACCTTTCGACGCTGGGGATGGCTGGCCATCGGAACCCTCATCCTGAGTGGCACCGGGATCCTCCACCTGCGGGGACTCCTCCGCTGGGACAACCTGGCAGACCCTGGGTGGTGGGCCACGGGGATGGGCACAGCGCTGGCCTGGAAGTTGGCCCTGGTGGGGCTGATGGTGACGCTCAGCGCCCTCCACGACTTCTGGATCGGTCCTGGAGCATCCCGGAGCACCCGCATGCGGAGGTGGGCCGCTTTTCTGGCTCGAGGCAACGCTGCCCTGGGGCTGGTTCTTGTCTTCTGGGCTACCCGTCTGGCCCGGGGCGGATGATGGAGATGAAGAAGGTGAACCTGAACGAGGGAGTCCCTGTGAACCCCATGGCTGCCGTAGACTTCGATCGCTCCCCTTTCCTGGTGATCTGGGAGACGACCCAGGCTTGCGACCTGGCCTGCGTCCACTGCCGGGCCGAAGCCCGGCCGGAGCGGGATTGCCGGGAACTCACCACCACAGAGGCGAAGGAACTCCTGCGAACCGTCCGCCGATTCGGACGGCCCCTGTTCGTCCTCACTGGTGGCGATCCGGCCAAGCGGCCGGACACGGTGGAGATCGTCCGCTTCGGTGCGGAGTTGGGGTTGAGGATGGGGATGACCCCCTCCGCCACCCCTCTCCTGACCCCTGCCTTCCTCCAGGAAGTGGCCCATGCCGGTCTCTCTCGCCTGGCCATGAGTCTGGATGGAGCAACGGCCCAGGTCCACGACCAGTTCAGGGGGGTGGAGGGCTCCTTCGACCTGACCTGGCAGGGACTGGAGGCGGCTCGGAGGCTGGGAATCTCCACCCAGGTGAACACCACGGTGACCCGGCGGACGGTGGGGGNCCTGGACCGGATGGCCCATGCCCTGGCCGAGTCAGGGATCTCCCTCTGGTCCGTGTTCTTCCTGGTGCCCACAGGCCGGGGACAGGAGGCGGACCTCATCGATGCCGAGGAGCACGAGGCTGTCTTCCACCGGCTGGCCGAACTGGCCGAGATCATGCCCTTCGACATCAAGACCACGGCGGCCCCCCACTACCGGCGCGTTCTCCTGCAGCGGCAGGTGGAAGCCCGGCGATCCGGGCAGCGGGAAGAAGCGCCAGACACCCTCACTGCGGGGGTCGGCTTCTCCCTGGCCGACGGAATGGGGCGGGCCCGGGGAGTGAATGATGGGAACGGGTTCCTCTTCGTAAGCCACCGGGGCGAGATCTTCCCTTCCGGATTCCTTCCCCGGAGCGCCGGCAACATTCGGACCCACGACCTGGTGGAAGTCTACCGGACCGACCCCCTCTTCCGCGCACTCCGGGATCCGGACCGGTTGGGCGGGAAGTGCGGTGTCTGCGAGTATCGGACCGTCTGTGGAGGCTCACGGGCCCGAGCCTATGCCATGACCGGCGACCCGCTGGCCGCCGAGCCTCTCTGCGCCCACCAACCGGCCCGGNGGAAGGGCGGCCGGGGCCGGGGGCCGGTCCAGAAGCTTCCCGTGGCCGGGAGCGGCCCCCACTGAGCGGCTCCGACTGAGTCGCTTCCCCTCAGAACATTCAACGGATCCCCCCCAGGCAGCTTTCCTCCTCGGCCCAAGGGGTGAGCTTCCTCGTGCATCAGCCCGGTCGCCCCTCCCGGGACGTGAGGGACTCGAAGGGAAGGAGCAAGGCTCCGGCCAAGGCGACCCCACCACTCAGCGTCAGCACTCCCTGGAGGGGTAGGTAGATGGGGTGTCCCAGAAGCTGGGCTCCACCGGCCACCAGGAGGATGGTGATCATGACCCAGCCACCGGCCAGGAAGAGCCCCACCGGAAGGGGACGAGCCGGGTAGAGGATGAGGACCAGAGCCGCGCTCACCAGCCCCAGCAGCTGAAGATGGATGAAACCGATGACCAGCATCCGGGCCTGAGCCACCGGCTCGGCCAGGGCCGGGAAAGTTCCCACCATGGTGAATCCGCCCACCAGGAGAAGGGCGACGGCCACCGAAGCCAGGAGGGCGGCCTGGCCTGACCCTCGTCCTTCCCGCAGGGTCAGCCGTGGGCCGGGCACCGCGGCGTTCCTCACCTCCCTCCTCTCCGTCCCAGCGACGCCCCTACGGAGCAGCGCCCAACCCACCACCACCAGACCCCCTCCGAAGACCAGGGAGCCGACCCACCCCACCCAGAGGCCCATGGGGATCTCAACCCAGGCCATGAGTGAGGGCACGGCGGTAGGCAGGACCCCCAGCGCCATGAGGTCACGGACCGTCGGGCTCACCCTCAGGACCCGGAGACCAGCCAGCAGGCCGATGACGGCGAAGATCAACCACCCGTTGAAGAGGAGGGTCAGGTAGTAGCCCACCCACGCCTCGATCCAACCCTCCCCCATCCGTGCCCCACCGGCCAGGAGCAGGGGCCCCAGGGTGGCCACCACGAACCAGAGGATGGAGAGGTCGATCCAGGGCCGACCCCGATGATCCAGTCGACTCCGGATCCTCGTCAGGTACACGCCGATGAGGACGAAGGAGATGAGGATGTGGAGCATGGAGAGGAGGATGGACCAGAAGGCGTATCCCTCCAGGAGGAAGGCCAGGGTCATGAGGAGGATCAGTGCAAGGAGCCCGCCTTCGCCCAGGAGCTGCATGGAGCCTGCTCGGTGCTCTCCCCTCCGATGGCCCGTCAACGCCTGATCTCCCCCAGGCTCGGTCGGCCTCTCCGCTGTGGCGTAGATGACCCCGAAGATACCCAGGAAAGCCCATCCCAGGAGGGCAACATGGGAGTGGGCGTGGAGGAGATATTGACTGTTGAACCAGGGCGCCGAATGGCCGGTCCACTGGTAGCGAAGGAGGGTACCGCTGGCCAAAGTGATGACCAGGCACAGCCACGCCGCCATCCGCCACCTCCGGGGGATGGCTTCTTGAGTTGGAATCACGGCGATCCACCGGAATATAATGAATACATTATAATATCAGCGCCCTCCTGCTTCCTGCCCAGGCTCGCGGTTCCCCAGGTCCGGCCTTCCCGGCGATCAATCGACCACTGGATCCAGCTTCTCGATCTCCTCGTCCAGGCAGAGGACCCCTCCGCCTACCAGGCTCCGCAGGAGACCCGCCCATTCACCCTCCGTGGTGCCTTCCGGGATCCAGCCACGCTCTGCCGCCAGGGCATGGACCTCCCGGCTCGTCCGTTCTCCGTCGAACAGGGGAAGGAAGTTGGCGGCCTGGGGGGGGAGGGCTATGGCGGTGGGAAAGGGTTCGGACGCCTGGACCCGAAGCGATTCGGCCTGGGGTTGTCCGCCAACCACTCTGTGAATCACCTCTACCTGGGCCCCATCCCGGAGGGACGGACGCTGCTCCATGAGCCACTGGTCCAGGTCCGTTTCCACAGAGCGGGCCGTCCACCTGCGGAGCCAGTCCAGGTGAACCCGGTTCAGCTCTCCTCCCCGGCGACGACGGACGGTCGCTACTGTCCCAGGCTCCGCCCGCCGCTGGATCAGGATGGTCCCGTGAACGAAGGCCTCCACCCCACCCTCCTGCAGGCGCGTGAGGCGCCGATCTGCCTCCTCCGGGCCCATGCGCCCCCCCTGCAGAGCGCCCAGGATGTACCGGGCCGGATCCATGACCCGAGACGGCACGACGAAGATGTGGAACTCAGAGGACGCCTGACCCAGGAGCGACCGAAGCCGGTCTTCCAGGGGTGCATCCCTGCGATCGGTAGCCATACAGCGGGCATAGAAGAGCCCTCCCGGCAGGAGGTGATCCGGAAGTCCCTCCACGATCCTCCGGAAGATCTGCTCTCCATCCTCCCCTCCATCGCGGAAGATGTACTCATCGGAACCGGAGGGAACGTAGGGCGGATGGGCCACGATCCGATGGAACGTCTGCCCGGCCACCGGCAGGTAGAGATCACCCTCCAGGGCCGTGGCATTCTCGATTCCATTGAGGCGGGCGTTGAACTCTGCAAACCGGGTGCACCGCTCCGTGATGTCCACGGCCCAGACGTGCTCTGCCGAAGAGGCGCAGGCCAGGGCCGCCACGCCCGTCCCGGCACAGAGGTCCAGGACCCGATCCCCTGCTCCCTCCCGGGGGAGATCAGCCATGAACTCCCGGGCAGCGTCGGTGATGGCCGGGTAGACCGAATCGGGCCGAAGGCGCCCTCCGTCCGGAGACGCCCCTGGCGCATCCTCGTTCAGGTCCGAGGCGATGTGAAGGCCGGCCGTGGGATACAGGAGGGCCGTAGCCGCCACCTCCGCCTCCCGGACGGGATGGGCAGTGATCAGCCCCAGCGTCTCCAGAGGCCGCCAGCCATCCCGGTCCAGCACCCCCTCCAGCGTCTCACGCGGCACGCCCTCCCCATCCATGAAGAGGTGGACCAGGAGGTCCAGGGCGTCGACGGGAGGAGAGTCCGGGCGAGGGGACTCCTCTCCGTCGCCCTCCCGCTCACGGAGGGTGCGAAAATCATAGATGGAGGGGATCTCCCGCCGGCGACAGACGCCTTCCTCGGAGAAATCGGATTCGGCCAGGAGCCGCCGAAGACCCTGGAACCCCTGGGGGTCATCCAGCCGCAGGGGAAAGTTCAACCCTCCCCTCCCTGCTCCGCGCCGGGGACGGCCTCGGCCATCTCTGCCGCAACCTCATCGGCGGGTCGCATCTCCCCCAGATCCAGTTCGAAGTCCTGAAAGCTGGGAGCCGTCAGTTTCTCGGTGAATTCCCGGACTTCCCGAGGAGAAAGCCCCAGCTCGGTCAGGGCCTCCGGATCCAGAGCCGCCCCTCCCTCCTTTGTCTTGACGCCCCCCCCGGGGATTGCCTCCACCAACTGGGCCAGGGCATTCCGCTCTCCCCTGCTCAGGGGGGTCCCCAGGAGGTCGTAGTCCACCCAGGCTTCGTAGGTCAGGGGGGCCACCCGCTTCACCATCCCGGCCATGACCCGGGCGTAGGCCTGGATCTCCCACTGGGCATGGGGGTCGACCCGAAGAGTCAGGAAGTGGAGAAGGTTGTGGAGATCGATCTTCCAGTACCACTGGGTATAGGTGGAGAGGGGCAGATCGATACGGGCCAGCTCTCGGGCCACATCGGACTCGAGGAGCCATTCGTAGGTCCGGGACGCTTCGGCACGACCGGCCTTCCATCGTCCCATGGCCTCCTGGTAGAGCCCTTCGTCGGCCGCCTCCTCCTCCCGCCCCTGACGGTTCTGGGTGGCCTGGGTGGCGAAGTCCTGGGAGCGAGGGCTGTAGTAGAGGAGGGGCATGAGGGAGTACCGCCCACTGTACTCGTTCACCGACGCTGTCCGGTGCCGGATCCATTGGCGGGCAACGAACATGGGCATGGCACAGTGGAATTTGAGCTCCACCATCTCGGAGGGCGTGGTGTGCCGGTGTCGCCGGAGGTACCGGATGAGTCCCCGGGTTGCTGACTGCTTCCGGGTCCCGTAGCCGTAGCTCACTCGAGCCGCCCGCTCCACATCTTCGTCAGAACCCATGTAGTCCACCAGGGAGACGAATCCGTGGTCCAGGACGGGGAAGTAGCCCCCCAGGATCTCTTCAGCGGCGGGATTGGTGGGTCGCTTGGTCGTCATGGCAGGAATCGGCCAGGGTTTGAGGTGACTGGAGCTTCGAATAAATGGCCGCCCTGGGCCCAGGGCAACCACCCTGGGCTCAGCCACCGGTCCGCGACCCGACCTGACGTCCGGGAAGGGGCCATGCTACATTCGGATGATCATCCTTGTCCCCTCCCCACTTCATCGACGCCGGACTCCATGAACGACCGACTCCTCCGCGCCCTTCGTCGTGAGCCCCTGGACACCACCCCTGTCTGGTTCATGCGCCAGGCTGGCCGCTCCCTGCCCAAATACCATGAGATGAAGGGAAACCGGGACTTGCTGGAAGTGACCCGGGACCCGGTCCTGGCTGCCGAGATCACCATGCTTCCCCTGGAGTATTTCCCGGTGGACGGCGCCGTCCTCTACGCCGATATCTCCACCATCTTCCTGGGCGCCGGGATCGACGTCACCATCGAGAAGGGCCTGGGCCCGGTCCTTCCCCATCCCTACGACAACGCCGAGACCATCCGCTCCCTGGAGCCCTTCGAACCCCGGGAGACGCTGGAGTTCGTCATGGACACCCTGCGGATCCTCAAGCGAAGGCTGGACGTCCCGATCCTGGGCTTCATCGGGGCCCCGTACACCCTCATGACCTACATGGTGGAATCCCCTCGGACCAAGGAGCGGGCCGGAACCAAGGCCTTCATGTGGCGGGAGCCCCAGCTCTGGGACCGGCTCATGTCCTACTGGTCCGAGCACCTCATCAAGTTTGCCGTGGCCCAGTACGAAGCCGGAGCATCGGTGATCCAGCTCTTCGACTCCTGGGCCGGGACCCTCCATCCGGAAGACTACCGGCGATCCGTCTTCCCCTATACCAAGCGGATCCTGGATGGGCTCAAGGCCGAAGGCGTTCCCACCATCAACTTCGCGACCGGAAACCCGAACCTTCTCCCCCTCCTGGCCGAGGCCGGCGGGGACGTCATGGGGCTGGACTGGCGGGTCCGCATCGACGAGGCCTGGAAGATCGTCGGGCACCACCGAGGGGTTCAGGGAAACCTGGATCCCGTCTCCCTCCTGGCGGGTACCGAGATCGCCATTGAGAAGGCCGCCGAGGTCCTACGGGAAGTCGGGGGCCGGCCAGGCCACATCTTCAACGTGGGGCACGGCCTCCTCCCCCAGACCGATCACAACGTGGTCCGGGCAGTGGTGGACTACATACACTCGGTGAACCTGGAGAGCCTCCGGGGAGAAAGTGGCTCCTGAGGCGTCCGGTCACCCATCAGTCTTCAATCTGAACCCGGGAGCACCCATGCAGGTTGGAATCATCGTCCTGAACTTCGGGGAGCCCGAAGACCCCACCCCTGAGCAGGTGGAGCCCTTCCTGGAACGGATCTTCTATACCAACGCCTCCCTGGAGGAGCAGGAAACGGATGAAGCTCGCCGGGAGCGCAGCCGTGAGTTGGCCCGCCGTCGGGCTCCGGGGCTGATCCACGAGTACGAGGAGATCGGCGGGTCGCCCCTGAACCAGCAGGCCAACGCCCAGGCCCAGGCCCTCCACAGGGAGCTGGAGAAGCGGGGGCACCGCGTGAAGGTCTACTCTGCCTTCCAGTATACCGAGCCCCTCATCCACCAGGTGGTGGCCCAGGCCCGGGAGGACGGCGTCCAGCACCTCGTCGGGCTTCCCGTCTACCCCCTTTGCGGACACTCCACCAATGTGGCCTCCCTGAACGACATCCAGGCCGCCATCCAGGAGCTGGGCTGGGACGAGGTGAAGTTCGAGGGGGTCACGGGTTGGCACCGCCACCCGGGATACCTGGAGCTCCGGGCCGACGCCCTCCGACAAGTAGTGGACGCCCATGGGCTGGACCTGAACGATGGACGGAGCCGGTTGGTCTTCTCGGCCCACGGCACGCCGGTGAAGTACCTGACCGAGGGCAGTGGATACGGGCGGTACGTGGAGGAGTTCTGCCGTGAGCTGGCCGATCTTGCAGGGGTCCAGGAGTACGAACTGGGCTACCAGAACCACACCAACCGCGGCGTGGAGTGGACCCAGCCCGACGTGGAGAAGGTCATCGAGACGGTAGACGCCCACGCGGTGGTGGTGGACCCGGTCTCCTTCATGCACGAGCAGTCCGAGACCCTGGCCGAGCTGGACGATGAGCTCCGGGAGGAGGCTGAGGAGCGGGGTCTGGACTTCTACCGGGTCCCCGTCCCCCACGACGACCCTCGCTTCGCAGGGGTCCTGGCCGACCTCATGGAACCCTTCATCACCGGAGAGGAGAGTCCGGTGGGCCTCCGGTACGCCCAGTGCCGATGCCGGCCTGCGGCAGGAACCCTCTGCCTCAACTCCCTTCCCCGGGATGAAGCAGCGCCCCGACCGGGTCAGCCCGCCAGCTCACCGGCCAACTGAGCCGCCCGGGCCACTCTCCCCGGGATCCCCACCCTGGACTCGTAGTTCGAGCAGAGGTGGATTCCCGGGGGGAGCACCATCCCCTCCAGGGCCGTCCAGCTCCGGTCCCAGGATGGGATGCAGGTCCGGCCCACCTTCAGGACCCGGGTCTCCACCCCGGTGACTCCCTGGAACTCCTGAACGGCGATCCTTCCGATCTCATCATCGGCCATTTCCAGGATCTCCGGATCCCGTGATCCGCCCAGGAACGCGGTGAACACCCCGTCCCGCCCCAGGGCTGAGGCATTCCACGTCACCCCCCGGGTCCGGAGCGCCTCGCCGTACCCCACCTGGTAGCCCAGTCCATGCAGCTCCGACTCGCCTGCCAGATGGACCATGACCAAGTCGTTGTACCGGAGTCGCTCCAGCCGGCTCGCCGCCGGAGGAGCCACCTTCCGTAGAAGGGCCCCGGCTACCGAGGAGGGAGGCGTCAGGACCACAGCCTCCACCTCCAGGACCTCGTCCTCCAGAGTCAGTCTCCAACCCGTTCCCCCGGCGCCGGGAGCGATCTCACGGACCGGTGTATCCAATCGCACCCGATCCTCCAGCGATTCGTGAAGGGCCTCCGTGAGGACCTCCATCCCCTCGTCGAAGGAGACGGCCGCCGGCGTGGCCGCCCGGTTGAAGCGCCCCTGGATGAACCGCCAGAGAACGCTCCGGGACACCCCCAGGCCCTCCAGAACCGGCGCCAGGGAGTGCCGGACGTACATCTCCCCCGGATCGGAGCCGTAGAGACCCCCGAACAGGGGGCCCATGAGGGCCTCGTAGGCCTCCCGCCCGAACTTCCGCGTCAGGAACCGGCCCACTGTCTCTCCCTCCCGCCACCCGCCGGTGGCAGGCTCGGCGCACATGCGAAGCTTTCCGCGCCAGGTCAGGAGATCGGTTCGGACAAGGTCGGCAGGGGTAAAGGGCACTCTACGGAGGCGGCCCTTCCGGTAGACGTAGAGCGGGTGATCGGGAGGAACCTCCACCACCCGGGGGGTCAGGTCCAGCGTGTCCAGGAGTCGACTGATGGCCGGCGTGACCCGGGTCCGCTGGGGACCGTGGTCCAGGACCCGCCCTTCCACTCGGCTGCTCCGGATGACGCCCCCTGACCGACTGGATGCCTCCAGGACCACGTGCTCCGCCCCGGCCTGATCCAGGTAGTGGCTCAACGCCAGCCCCGTGATTCCGGCACCTACGATTCCGATCATCCGTCCAGGGAATTGGAGAAGTGTGAGCCCAGGATCCAGCAACCCAGGAAGGGAGCGTCCCAATCTCCCCCTTTCCCGGGGTCGGTTCAAGCCGGCAGGCGTGGCGGACCGAGGTCAACCTCCGGGTCAAGTCGGTAGCGACATCCGGGTCAAGCCGGGAGCGACGTGGGGGTCAATCCGGGAGCGACGTACCAACCGGGAGGGGTCTGGGGGCCTCGGCGCGGCACCCAGTCACGGGTTGGATCGGGGAAGGAGAGCTTCCTCTCCCTCCGCCCGAGCCAGGGCCAGGAAGATTCGGGTGCTCCGCTGATAGCTGGCCACCCCCTCCGGCACCCCGTGGGCCCGGAGCATGAGGTCATTGAGGCTCAGCCCCACCCATCGAGTCCATCCCCGGGCCACGGCCCAGTAGCGGGCCCGGTCCTGGAGGTCCCGAACCACGCCTGGTGCCAGCTCTTCTCTGACAGCCTGAGCTCGATCCGGATCTCTGAGGGCCAGCTCCCCCACGAGCTGGCCCTGGAGGAAGACGTACCCGGCATAGTTGATTCGGGGGTCCGCCGTTTCACGAGCCACCAGGAAGGCCAGGGCGTTGGCGTCCGCCTCGGAGGCGAAACCCCGCTGGTGGGCCATCTCATGGGCCATCTCCTTGGGCAGAAGAACGCCTGGGAGATCCCGGAGAAGGAGGGCCTCTCCGGTAAAGGGGAAGTACATCCCCGCCACACCGAAGGGCCGGACAAGGGCCGTGGCCAGGAGGGGTTTGGGGGAACCGTGGCGGAGGCCGGCCCGTTCAGGAAGACCGTACCGGGAGGCCACCCGCTCCCACCCGGCCTCCAGCTCGGTCAGGAGCTCACCACGAGGTGCGGCTGGAGTAGGCTCGCCTCCATCCAGCGATCCGTGGACCACCTCGTAGAAGTGGTTCGTATGGCTCACGGCCATCCGGGCCAGGCTCTCCACCTCCTCTACCGAGACCTCCTCCAAGGGGGAGAGGCCCAGTCGAACCTCCAGGCCAGGCCGAGGATACTGGAGCCCCCAGAGGACCACGAAAAGAGCCACCAGTACCCCCAGGTCCTGGCCCAATCGCAAACTGCCCCGGGTCAGGAGCCGAGCGAACCGGTCCCTTCCCTGTCCTCTCCCCCGACGACGCCATTCCCCCGCCAATCCTGCTCCCTGCCGAACCAGGAAGCCCAGAACCACCAGCTCGGCCAGGGAGAAGGGGATGGCGCCGGTCCCCAGGGAAAGCGCCCGGGACACGCCGGCCAGGAGCCCCCCATCCATGAGGGCCTCGGCCAGAGCCGGCCGGCCCTGGGACAGCAGGAGAAACAGGAGCGCCCCAACGCCGACCCCCATCCCCGTCAGCCGTCGGGCAAGGGGAAGTGGAGGGCGGGCTACTTCATCTCTCGGAACCACTCGACCCACTCGGCATTCCGATCCGCCGTGAGTTGGGCAGACTCGGCCATGAGTGCCTCAATCGCATCCACATCCCGGGGAGCCGGGGAGATCCACTCCACCCCGTCCTCAGTGACGATGTAGTCGTCCTCGATGCGGACGCCGATGTTCACGTATCGCTGGAACGCCGGCCGGATGGCGTCCATCATCTCCCGGTTGGCCGGCGTGTCGGGGATGACCTCGTCGAAGAGGTTGGGCCGGACATAGATCCCGGGCTCGATGGTGAAGGCCACCCCAGGCTCCAGCACGCTGGGCCACGGATCGTGAACATCCAGGCCAATTCCGTGTCCCAGCCCGTGCATGTAGAAGAGCCGGAGCTGGGAGATCTCCCGACCGTATTCGTCCTCGTAGGTGGCGTCCGGAGACTCCATGAGGCCCAGCTCCACCAGTCCCTCCAGAAGAACCTGAGCGGCGGCCTGGGACATCTGGGCCACGGACACTCCTGGCGCCGCCATCGCCTCGGCAGCGCCTTGGGCATCCCGGACCAGCTGATAGATCTCCCGCTGGGGATCCGAGAACCGACCATCCACCGGATAGGTCCGGGTGATATCGGCGGCGTATCCCCCATAGCTCGCGCCAATGTCCACCACCACCATGTCCTGGGCTTCCATGAAGCGATCGTTGGCGTTGTAGTGGAGGATGGTGGAGTTGGGTCCAGAGCCCACGATACTGGCAAAGGCCGGTCGCTCCGAACCGTAGCGGCGGAAGGTGTACTCGAGGAGGGCCTGGATCTCGAACTCGTTCATCCCCGGCTCCATGGCCCGGGCGACCGCCTGATGAGCCTCCGCCGTGATGGCCGTCGTCTTGCGGAGCAGCTCCAGTTCAGCCTCCGACTTCACACCCCTCAGGTCGTTCACATGGCTGTTCACCCCCGTTGCTTCGATCCCGTCATGCTCGGCAAGGAGAGCATCCACCCGCTGGGTCACATCGTTCCGGACCCCCTGGCCCGGCTGGTAGGGCCCGGCCACATGGAGTTCGTCCACACCCTGGTCTTCCAGGACCTCGGCCAGGGCCTGGCCCAGCTCCTCCACGCTCCGACCGGCCATGCCCGTCACCTCCCGGGCGCCTTCCGGTCCGACCCGATACCCCTCCCAGGTTTCCGTGGCCGGATCCCGAGGCAGGACGAACAGGGTCTCGAGCAGAATCTCTCCTCCATCCACCGTCATGATGAGAGCCGCATCGGGTTCGATGAACCCGGTCAGATAGCGGAAGGTGGAGTTCTGGTGGAAGGGGATGTAATCCTGGGGAGGAGCCGCACTACCCATGGCCAGGATGACTCCATGGCCCACGGCCTGCGCCAACCCGGCTCGCCGGTCGGCGAACTCATCCAACGGAACGGAGGAGAGGGTGCTCTGTGCTCCGGCAGGCAGAGTGAGCACCGCAAGGAGGAGAAGGGCCGCAAAGGATCGATAGACGGATGGGAGCATGAGGAAGCTGTCCGGATTCAGGGGCTGTCGAGGCCGAGCCGTACCTACGGCCCAGGCTGGCACTTTCGGGTCCTACACCGGGAAGGTCCGCAACGTGTCCCTCCCGCGAAAGGCCCCGCCCGCACGGTGGCTCGGCTTCGAACCTGTCTTCAGCCCGGGGGTAGTTTTTCCTGGTCCGGAACCTGGGCCTGGCCCCTGATCCTTTGCGTCGCCCGAGTACCGTCATCCATCCCGGCATGCTGCCGTCCACACCATTCGTGCATCGTCACTCACATCGCCTATGAACGCCTCTCCACGTCACGCGTCTTCACGTCTCATGGCTGGGCTCCTCCTGGCCCTGGCCCCCCTCCTCCTGGGTTGGGGAGCCCACCTCCCCCAGAGCCTTTCCACCCTGGACGATCCGCGGATCGACCGGGACCGACTCCTCCACCACCTCTCGGTCCTGGCCCACGATTCCATGGAGGGACGGCGTACCGGCAGTCCGCAGAATGAGCAGGCCCGACAGTATCTGCTTCAGACTCTGGACGAGTTGGGGCTTCCGGAGGTGAACGGAGACCGGGAACACTCCTTTCAATTCACCAACAATCGGGATGGCCAGGAATACACAGGGGTCAACGTCCTGGGAATGGTCCAGGGCACCGGAGCACCGGACGAGTTTCTGGTGGTCACGGCCCACTACGACCACCTGGGCGTGGTGGACGGAGAAATCTTCAACGGCGCAGACGACAACGGCTCGGGAACGGCTGCTCTCCTGGAGTTGGCCCGGTACTTCGTGGAGCATCCCCCGGAGCACTCTATCCTCTTCGTCTTCTTCGATGCGGAGGAGATGGGGCTCCAGGGCGCCCGTGCCTTCATCAACGATCCACCGGTCCCTCTGGACCAGTTCCTCATGAACATCAACCTGGACATGGTGAGTCGGAACGAAGCTGACGAGCTCTACGCCGTAGGAACGTACCACTACCCCTTCCTCACTCCCTTGGTGGAGGAGGTGGCCAAGGGTGCGGCGCTCCACCTCCTACGAGGGCATGACGCGCCGGATCTTCCCCCTGGAGATGACTGGACCATGGCCTCGGATCACGGCCCGTTCCATGAACGAGGCGTGCCCTTCATCTATTTCGGAGTGGAAGACCATCCGGGGTACCACCATCCCTCGGATACCTTTGAAAACATCACGCCGGACTTCTATCACCGGGCCGCGGAGACCATCCTGGAGTTCATCCTCGTGGCCGATCGGGCAGGGGCCTCCCTCCGGGTCTTTCGAGACTCGGGTGAAGAGTGACATCTTTCGCTGCCCACTCCAGACAATCAACACCAAACTCAAGTTTCAGGAGTTCGATCCCATGAGCGATGGCCGATCCCCCATTCCGACACCGGTGAACGAACCGATCTTCCCCTATGAGCCCGGCTCACCGGAGCGGGAGTCCCTCCACGCCCGGGTTCGGGAAATGGAGCAGGAGACGGTGGAGGCCCCCCTGTTTATCGATGGCCAGGAGATGGCGGGCGAGGACACCTTCGTTCAGCGGTCACCCCACAAGCATTCTCTGGAGCTGGCCCGGGTCCAGGCCACCGGACCGTCCCAGGTCCAGAAGGCCGTGGATGCCACCCAGAAGGTGGCCCGGGAGTGGGCCGAGACCCCCTTCGAGGAGCGGGCGGCCATCTTTCTCAAGGCAGCAGACCTCATCGCCGGTCCCTATCGGGATACCCTGAACGCCGCCACCATCCTGGGGCAGTCCAAGTCGGTCTACCAGGCCGAGATCGACGCCGCCTGCGAGCTCATCGACTTCCTCCGCTTCAACGTCCACTACGGCGAGCGGATCCTGGAGGAGCAGCCGTTCTCGCCGGACGGCATGTGGAACCGGATGGACTACCGGCCCCTGGAGGGATTCGTTCTTGCCATCACTCCCTTCAACTTCACGGCCATTGCCGGAAACCTGCCCACGGCCCCGGCCATAATGGGGAACGTGGTGGTCTGGAAGCCCTCGGAGAAACAGGCGCTGGCGGCTCACTATACCATGGAGGTGTTCCGGAAGGCCGGCCTTCCCGACGGTGTCATCAATCTGGTCCACGGGGACGGGGCGCTGACGGCAGAGGTCTGCACGGCCCAGGAAACCTTCGCCGGGCTCCACTTCACCGGATCCTCCACCGTCCTCCAGTCCCTCTTCCAGAAGACGGCGCAAAATCTGGGGAACTACCGGACCTTCCCCCGGATCGTGGGAGAGAGCGGCGGAAAGGACTTCCTCATCGCCCATCCCACCGCCGAGGTGGAGCCCATGGCCACCGCCGTGACCCGGGGGGCCTTCGAGTACCAGGGTCAGAAGTGCTCGGCCCTCTCCCGAGCCTACATCCCCCGGTCCCTCTGGCCGGAGCTCAAGGACCGGGTGGTGGCACAGGTGGAGCAGCTCACCATGGGCGACGTGGGTGACCTGTCCACCTTCATGGGAGCCGTCATCGACGAGGGCGCCTTCAAGAAGCATCGGGACGCCATCGCCCAGGGGAAAGCCGACGGAATGGAGGTGCTGGCAGGAGGAGGAACGGACGACTCGGAGGGGTGGTTCGTGGAACCCACCATCCTGGTCACTGACGACCCACGTCACGACCTCATGGAGCGGGAGCTCTTCGGGCCCGTCCTCACCGTCTACGTCTACGACGACGACAAGTGGGACGAGACGCTGGAGCTGGTGGACACCACCAGCCCCTACGGACTCACGGGGGCCGTCTGGGCCCGGGACCGGAAGGTCATCGCCCAGGCCGAATCCGCCCTCCGGAACGCCGCCGGCAACTTCTACATCAACGACAAGCCCACCGGCTCGGTGGTGGGTCAGCAGCCCTTCGGTGGAGCCCGGATCTCCGGCACGAACGACAAGGCCGGTTCCCTCCTGAACCTGATCCGCTGGATCAGCCCCCGGTCCATCAAGGAGACCTTCGTGCCTCCACTGGATTGGACCTACCCCCACATGGGCGAATGAGGGACGGCTGAGCCGATCCCCACCGACGGGTCCAGGACGAGACGGCCCCTCCCCCGATCCACCGGGGGAGGGGCCGTTTGTTCTTGCTGAAGCATCTGTCTGGCCGGACCCCACCGCCTCAGAAGTAGAGGTGCACCCGCAGCCCGGTGGTCAGGGTCCGGAGCCGGGTCCGGGTGTTGTCATTGGTGAGCCGGTTGCTGGTCAGCCGCAGGCCTGTCCAGCCGCCAATGGAGATCTGCTCCACCGGGAACCAGTCCACGCCAAAGCCACCATCCAGTCCGAGTCCCCGGCTCGTCCGGTCCGACTCCCCCTCCTCCGAGACCCTTCGATGGTTGAATTCCATCCCGCCGAACCAGAAGGGGGCCACCCGGCCCGGGTCGCTCAGGTACCACTTGACCCGGGGGCCCACCCCCAGACGAACCTCGCTTCGGTCATCCTGGGGGTCCCGGTCCTCCGATACCCAGTCCAGGGATCCCAACAACCCCAGGTTGGTGCGGTCAGAGACGAAGAGCCAGATCCCGGCCTCGGAGCTCCCACTCCCGTCGATCCCGAAGGAGAGGGACTTGGTCCCCGAGCTGATGGCCTGAGGGGCCTGGGCATGGAGGCCCGGAGCCAGAAGGAGGGATCCAGCCAGGAGAAGGATCAGATTCCATCCGAACCTGCAGTTTTTCAGAACGCGTATTCTATTTTCCTCTTTCGAAGGTAAGCTTCCTTCCAGGGGAACGTGAAGGACCACTGCAAAGGAAGTGCCTGGCGTCCCCCCCCTGTGATGACCTGCGTCCTGACCCCTCTCCACGAACCATCCCCGTGGTCACCGGGAAAGAGTTTCCTGCCCGGGTGGTGTCGTACTTCAGGCCGACGCTCCGCATCATATCGCAGGATGGCAGCCCCGGCCGGGTCCGTTCTCAGGCCGGGGGGCCGAGTATGCGCAAGGAATCAACGGAGGTTGCCGGATGCTTGATGGTGCTGGACGACGAATCAGACAGGGGTGGGTGGTTCTCTTGGGCTTGGCCATTCTTGCCGGTTGTGACGACTCCGTCACCGGTGAGAACGGGGGAGAGACTCCGGGCGAAGCCAACCTCTGGCTGGCCAGTGTGGCAGTGGACCCGGAACAGGTCTATGTGGACGAGTCGGTCACGGTGGTGGCCACGGTCCAGAATGGGGGGGATGCGGCAGGGAGCATGGAGCTGGAGTTCACCGTAAACGGAGACGCGCAGGAATCCCGCTCGGTGACGGTCCAGCCCCCAGCCGATGGGCAGTCGCCCCCGGACACCGAGGAGGAGGTCCAGTTCACCTGGAGCTCGGTTGAGCCCGGCACCTTCGAGCTGGCGGTGAATGGCACCGAGGCCGGGACGGTGACGGTGGGTGAGGAACCGGCAGCCGACATCCAGCTCCTGGAGGCCGATCTCACGCCCTCCACGGTCTACGTGGATGAAGAAGTGACCGTTACCGCCTGGTTGGAGAACACCGGGAACGCGGACGGCTCCAAGGAGGTGGAGCTCCTGGTGGACGGCGCCCCGGTGGCCTCGGACCAGGTCGAGGTGGCAGCCGGTGGACAGGGCGAGGTGAGCTTCAACTGGTCGTCCAGCACCCCGGGGCACTACGAACTGGCGGTGAATCAAACCGGGGCCGGAACGGTGGTGGTCGAGGAGATCCCCCAACCCGACATCGTGGTCACCGATGCCCAGGCCGACCCAACCACCGTCCTGGAAGGGGAGCCGGTGACCATTACGGCGTCGGCCGAGAACCAGGGCGATGCCGAGGGTGAGAAGACCCTGGAGCTCCGGGTGGACGGTTCAGCGGTGGAGTCGACGACGGTGGCGCTGGATGCAGGGGACGGCACGGAGGTCTCCTTCACCTGGTCCACCAACACTCCAGGAGAGTACGAGCTTGCCGTCAACGATGTGGACGCAGGAACCGTCACGGTGGAGGAAGCCCCTGAGGCCGACATCTCCATCACCTCGGTCTCCGCTTCTCCGTCTACGGTGGAGGTGGGTGAGACGGTCACGATCACCATTGAGCTGGAGAATGCCGGTGACGCCGAAGGGCGTATCACCCTGACCTTCACCGTGGATGGGTCCACGGAAGAAACGGACATGGTGACCGTAGGCGCCGGAAGCCAGACCTCCCACACCTTCACCTGGTCCACCAACAGCACCGGCAACTACGAGATGGCTGTGAACGGTGTGGATGCCGGGACCGTCACGGTGGAAGAATCTCCGGCAGAGCTGGAGATCACCTCCATCAGTGTGAATCCCAGCGAGCCGGTGGAAACCATGGAGGCTGCCGTCACGGGTGAGGTCACCAATTCCGGGGGCTCATCCGGGTCTCTCCAGGTCACCCTGCGGGTAGACGGCCAGAGCCTGACGAGCCAGACCGTCCAGGTCAGCGGCGGCTCCACCGAATCCGTCCACTTCACCTGGACCCCCCAGGACGCCGGCTCCCGGACGGTCAGTCTGAACAACGAAAGTCTGAGCGTCGACGTCCTGGCCGCCGTGGAGCTGATCAATACCTGGCTCCCGGTGGACGAGATGTACCTGAATGAGTCGGCCGTTCCGGTGGCCGCCACCCTCCTGAACCGAACGAAGGAGGACCAGGCTTTTACACTGGTGACGGAGGTCTTCACCTTCGTCTCCGGACAACCCCGGTGGATCGAACTCAACCGTATCGAGGGAGATGTATCGCCTGGGGAGCACACCGGCCCAGCAGCAGCCTTCCAGGCACCTGACGGCCAGACCGGCGCCTTCCCCGCCGAATTCCCCATTCGGGTGAATGGCCAGGATTCCGGTGTGGTGACCGTCTACGCCGTGGAACTCCTTGATGCCTGGCTCGGATCCAGCAGCGTCCAGGTGGATGAGGAGGTGGATGTGGGGATTGAGATGGAGAACTACTCGAGCAACGCTCAGTCCAAGGAAGTGGTGGTGGAGATCCAGGTGCCCCGCTCCCCTGGCGGTCCTCCCGCGGTCTGGGTCGAAGTGGACTCTGAAGAGATGACTCTTTCCGGTGGATCCAGCTTCTCCTGGGGGGATGCGTTCCAGATCAGCATCCCTGAACCCGGGAACTACCCGGTCCGGGTGAACGGGCAGGCAATTGGAACCCTGGAAGTCACCGAAGGGGGACGAAGCCGCTAGTCGCCCCGGGGGGCTGCCCCCTGAGGTCCACAGCAACACCCCTGGACGACCACGCCCCCCGGAGCTGAATGACGGCTCCGGGGGGTGTCGGACTACCTGGACGATACGCCCGCTCTACCTGGACGATACGCCCGCCCCGCCTGGACGATGCACCTGATCTAATGAGGCGGGG
>SL_3KL_010_SEDDRAFT_10000688_pt1 | contig 28933 bp, 24 predicted proteins | sample SodLakKL_010_SED_2_FD_10381 | JGI IMG/M metagenome (IMG submission 10381)
GGCTTTGCCGGTGGGCGGGAAGACGTCTGGGAGCCGGAAGAGGACATTTACTGGGGAGCTGAGGACGAGTGGCTGGGTGACAAGCGTTACTCAGGTGATCGCGATCTCGAAAATCCTCTTGCCGCGGTGCAGATGGGCCTAATTTACGTGAACCCGGAAGGTCCTAACGGCAATCCGGATCCTGTCGCATCCGGCCGTGACGTTCGAGAGACCTTTGCACGTATGGCCATGAACGACGAAGAAACCGTCGCCCTGGTCGCCGGAGGTCACACCTTCGGTAAATGCCATGGCGCCGGCCCTGCTTTCCATGTGGGTCCGGAACCTGAGGCCGCCCCCATTGAAGAACAGGGACTCGGGTGGAAAAGCAGCTTCGGCAGCGGAAAAGGTGGCGATACGATCAGCAGCGGCATTGAGGGCGCCTGGAAGCCAAAGCCGACCAAATGGGACATGGGCTATTTGAATGTGCTGTTTAAATACGAGTGGGAGCTGGTCAAGAGCCCTGCCGGTGCAAATCAGTGGCTGGCAAAGGATGTGGCCGATGAGGACATGGTGATTGACGCACACGACCCGTCGAAAAAGCACCGGCCGATGATGACCACGGCGGACCTTTCACTTCGCTTCGACCCGATTTACGAGCCCATTGCTCGGCGTTTTCAGCAAAATCCCGAAGAGTTCGCGGACGCCTTTGCCCGGGCGTGGTTCAAGCTGACCCATCGTGACATGGGACCCCTTTCCCGTTATCTCGGTCCAGAGGTTCCGGCGGAGGAACTGATATGGCAAGACCCGGTGCCCGCAGTCAATCATGAGCTGATCGACGCACAGGACATTGCAGAACTCAAAGGCAAGATCCTTGCCTCGGGACTGTCGATTTCCCAGCTGGTCTCAACCGCGTGGGCTTCGGCCTCCACGTTCCGCGGTTCCGACAAACGCGGCGGTGCAAACGGCGCACGCATTCGCCTTTCCCCGCAAAAGGATTGGGAAGTCAACCAACCGGCCCAACTCAAAACTGTGCTTCAAACCCTTGAGGGAATCCAAAAGGACTTCAACAGCGCACAATCAGGCGGAAAGATGATTTCGCTTGCCGACTTGATTGTATTGGGCGGATGCGCAGGTGTCGAGCAAGCAGCAAAGAATGCCGGGCACGATGTAACCGTTTCCTTCACGCCCGGACGCACGGATGCGTCGCAAGAGCAAACCGATGTGGAGTCGTTCGACGTTCTCGAACCGGTTGCAGACGGGTTCCGTAATTACCTCAAAACCAAATATGCCGTAACGGCAGAGGAATTACTGGTTGATCGTGCACAACTGCTGACCCTGACTGCTCCCGAAATGACGGTCCTCGTTGGCGGCATGCGCGCCTTGAATGCAAATTTCGGACAGTCCCAGCACGGCGTATTTACCAAACGGCCGGAGACACTCACCAATGACTTCTTCGTTAATCTGCTCGATATGGAGACGACGTGGAAGGCAACCTCGGAGAATGAAGACGTGTTCGAGGGGCATGATCGGGCAACGGGCGAGCTCAAATGGACCGGCACCCGTATCGACCTGATCTTCGGTTCGAACTCCCAGCTGCGGGCTGTGGCCGAAGTCTACGGATGTGAGGATTCACAGGAGAAGTTTCTCAACGACTTTGTTGCAGCATGGAACAAGGTAATGAACCTTGATCGCTTCGACCTCGCATAATTGTAACACAAACATCTTCAAGGGCTTCTGAAGGGGATCCTGAACTGCAAATCGGATGCTTAGTAAGCGAAAGTAGCAGGAGCTGATGTTTGTTCTAAACCCTCACAAAGAGTGGTACAATCAACTAACAATCCGTGAGGCGGGAGTGCGAAAGTTGCACTTTCGCCTGACCGGCTGCAAGCCGGTTCACCTGAAAAACAATTGAGTGTAACATGTTTATGTAAAAAGACTTGTGCCCACTTGTAGGTGCGAATTCATTCGCACAATGCGAACCCCGTTGTCCATTGTAGAGTATATGACTGTCTCCACAGGGAAAAAGTTGCTGGAGGACTCTACAGAATTTTCTTTAAATTCGTGCCGGATTTTGGTCCGTATTCAAGGCGAATTAAGTGGTGCAGACCATTTGTCTGTACCATGTTTGCCAAAATATTTACTGATCTACTGAAATTAGCACCCTCGAAATTTTTGAGGTCATCTATTCTGAGATTTAGCAGATATCTCACTCAACATAGATATACTTCCCTTTCTTCCTATCTGTGTAAGATCCCCTGCGTTTCTTCATATTCCATTATCAAGTTTTTTTTCGGGCAATACATTACAAATTGCAGATACCTGAAACCTGACACCCGATATCTATGGACTCTCCAACAGAACAAAACGTAGAGGATTTTTCAGGGCAATCTTGGGACAATTTTCATCACCCCACCCGACACCTGATGTATGTGCCGTTTTTATATTTGCTTGACAAAAAGCAAGTTCCTATTTATTTTAAAGCCTTATTTTGAGCCAAGACAGAGTAGCAAAGGGCTTGCCAATAATTTCATATTCGAAGTGACTTGCGAAACATATCTCATTCATACTTTCAGGACTGCCTTTAATGGATCGTGCTGAACACCTTTTTCTCCTTGGCGGGATTACCTTTTTTTTGTTTTTCCTGGTCAGCTATCTTTTTCAGCGGCTCAAACTTCCTTCCCTGCTGGCCTATGTCTTTCTGGGCCTTGCCTTGTCGAGCCTGCTGACCGGGTATGAGTTAACCATTGTCGACGGAATTGCCCGCCTGGGAATCTTGCTTCTTTTTTTTCTACTGGGCCTGCATTTCCCCCTGGCCCGTCTCATGAACATCTCACGCCGGGTCTGGCGCGTCGGGGTTATGGACATCGTCCTTAATTTCGGAGTCAGCTTCGGACTGGCGTACCTGCTAGGATTCGACCTGATTGCAGCTCTGATCATCGGTGGTGTAGCTTATGCGACCAGCTCTTCCATCACGCTTAAAATGCTGGAAGATTCCAAGCGGCTCAAGAGTCCCGAGGGAGAATTCAAGATGGCTCTGCTTGTTTTTGAGGATCTTGCGGCACCGGTGATGGTTTCTTTTCTGGCAGGGATTATCGTGATGGGGCAAATTACGCCTCAAGCTGTCCTGGTGATCTTTGTCAAAGTTGTCCTCCTGACTGTGGTGTCTATTCTTATCGCCCTGTACGGCTTCCGCAGACTCGATCTTTTTGCCAGCCGCTACATGTTCAAAGACTTTATGCCGCTGTTTGCCTTTGCTGTGGGGCTGATCTTCGCTGGAATAGCCGAAGCCCTGGACCTTTCCAAGCTTCTGGGGGCATTCCTGGCCGGAGTCATGCTATCTGAAATCGGAGCTTCCAAGGAATTCACCAAAATTATAACTCCGGTAAAGGATATTACCCTTCCATTTTTCTTTATCTGGTTCGGTACAAGTATCACTCTGGGTACGGGAATTACCTCCCCTCTTGCCCTCGTGGTTCTGCTGGCCTGGGCCCTGGCAGGCAAAATGATCGTGGGTTACTTGGGCGGGAGGATGTACGGACTATCCCTTAAGGGATCCATCCGGGCCGCTTTTTCTCTGAACCAGAGAGGGGAGTTCTCCGTGGTGATAGCTGCTCTGGCTGAGCCGGTACTGCGGTTTTTTCTGGGAATCTACGTTGTGGTTACAGCTATTTCCGGAGTTTATCTCTTCGGCTGGGCTCCGCGTATAGCCGACAGGCTGGGACGGCGGAAAGTCAAATAATGTCAGAATGGTTTTTATTTGGGTTTAATAATGGATTGATGAGACAGGAAATCTGGTAATGTACATTGTTATAATCGGTGGCGGAGATGTGGGCCAAGAACTGGCCAAAAACCTCTACGCCAGGGACCATGAGGTGGTTCTGGTTGACAAGGATGCGGAAAAGGTGGAAAGGCTTAACCAGGAATTGGACTTCCTGGTTATCAGCGGAAGCGGGGCTAACCTGGAAGTTTTGCATAAAGCAAAAATCAAGTCCGCCCATATGCTCATTGCGGCCACAGAATCCGACGAAGTGAACATAATCGCCTGCATGATTGCCAAAACCCTGGGGGTTCGCTACACAATGGCAAGGGTGCGGGACCCTGAATCCGCGGGGGATATCGATATTGATGCCCAAGGCCTCTCCCAGGAAAAGCTCGGCATTGATGTCATCATCAGCCCGGAGAAAGCAGTTGCTCAGGAAATCGCCAAGATGATCCAGTTTCCTGGTGCTGTTGAAATCGAGTATTTTGCAGGGGGGCTGGCAATGATGGTAGGAGTTTACGTAGACGAAGAAGCCCGGATTACCGACCGGAGAATTGAAAAACTGCCCTTCCCCGAAGGATGCATCGTAGTCGGGGTCAAGCGCCAGGACGGTGATTTTTTCCTACCCGGAGGCAAAGATAAGATCAAACCGGGAGACAAGGTCTATCTCACCGGACGCTCCTCGGTAATGGCCGAGGCCAGCGCACTTCTGCTCCCTAAAACAAATCATGTAAGACGGGTGATTATTCTGGGGGGCGGAAGTATCGGCTATAATCTTGCCACCATCCTGGAGTCAAACCGGGAGAACAACTACATGACAAAAATCATTGAAAAGAGCGAAAAATGCTGTGATATGCTGTACCGGAACCTCAACAAAACCACAGTGGTCCAGGGCGATGAAACCGAGATCTCCTTTTTTAACGAGGAAGAAATCACCGAGGCAGACATACTGGTGGCCGTCACCGGAGACGACCGCACCAACATAGTTGCCTCAGTCATGGGCCGGCGTCTGGGAGTTAATATTATAATTTCAGAAGTGACCAGAATCATGTACAAGCATATTTATGATACCGTAGGGATCACCCACATCGTCAATCCGCACCAGATCACTGCTGCTCAGATACTGCGTTATACCCATAAAGAGGAAGTAGTCTCTCTATCAGTGCTGAAAGATGAAGTTGCCGAAGTGGAGGAGATGGTCCTGCTGGACTCGGCTGATGTCGTCGGCAAGTCAATTGCCGAGGCCAATCTTCCTAAAGGACTGCTTGTTGGAGCCATCGTCAGAAATGACGAGGTGATAATCCCTAACGGCAGTACGGTTTTTCATGCCAAGGACCAGTTGATCATTTTTGCAATGCCCAAGGTATGCTCTCAGCTGGACTGTTTTATGTAGGCAGCTAAAATGATAACTCCTCACAGCACTCGTGAATCGGGCTGGTATCTATTTGAACGGGCGTATAGTCACTCAGGACATTTACGGTGTTTCCGAGGCCGAAAGTGGTCACATGAAGATGAAAATCTTTTAATTTTTCGTAAAACTCGTGAAAAACCTCGGGTGTGGTTTCAAGATCAATGTGATAGGTTTCGTCCAGGTTATAATGTCGACCGAAATGATGAACCAAGAGATAAAAACAGGTGGCGGACATATATTTTGAGTTAAACTGCTTGTAAAGGTCGGGATAAAATTTAGCAATGTGAATATTTTTTTTGTAAATATCCAAAGAAATGATCAGGTTTTTTGAAATATATTTCCCCGTTTTTTTATCCATTATGAAATATTCTACACACCGGTCTTCTTTGTAAAAAGATATATCGTATCTTCCTAAAAAAATCCTCATATTGCTTTCTATGAATGAGGGTTCATGATTTTTTTCCATTTTGAACCTCCATAGTTGTTAAAAATCTTTTGATATCTTCATAAAACCGATCCCAATCGGGGGGGCAGTCATTGTGACCACACGGATAAGTAATCAATTTTCCCTGAGCTGCTGCTTTGTAAAGCTTTTCGCCGTGAGAATAAGAAATGACTTCATCATGTTTTCCATGAATCACCAATACAGGTCCGTCAAAAGCTTCAACGGTTTTCAAATTGTCAAAAGGGTCTCGTACGAAAATTCCGGGAACTCCAAATTTTATAGCCATTCCGGAAATGCTTGTGAAGGTGGACATAAGAATCATAGCCGCTGGTGTTCGTTTTTCGGCCAACGCACAAACCGCTCCCCCGCCGAGGCTTCTTCCCCAGAAAACCACCCTATTTTTATCAACTTCCGGCCGGTCAATGATAAAATCATAGGCTGCGGTAAAAGTCTCAACCACGGTGTCCTGTGAAGGTATTCCCTGCGAGCGGCCGTAACCGGGATATTCCACCAGATAAATTCCAAATCCCGAGCGGGTTAATGGTTTAAGCGCTTTTGGCCAGTGATCAATGAGTTCAGCATTTCCGTGGGCAAAGATCAATACCGGATGTTTACCTTCAGCCATGGGAGGCATAAACCATGATTCGACTTTTCCAAAACTTAACTCCAGCCAGATTTTTTCAAGCCCGGAGATTTTTTGGGAAACCTGGGGTACAGGTTCAGCATAATGCCTCGGAAAAATTATCTGGCGCTGTAAAAAAAACATCAAACCGCAATAGAGAAGATAAAAAGCAACTATATAGGTAATTATTTTCAGCATTATCTTATTTTGATGTGTTGTGCCAATTCCGGACCAATGAGTGACAGTTGCTCTTTGAACTTCTTTGTTTCAGCGCCACCGAAACAAACTATCACCACCACATATTGGATTTTGCCCTCGGCATATTCCTGAATCAAAAAGTGTTCCCCTTTGTCAGTTTTAATATCCATGATGTCAGGTTGTCCAAGACCGAGACATTTGAAACACTTTCGGGTTTTTCTGATGATATCAAAAACCCAATCTCCGACCAGTTCAAATTCTATGGAACCATCGTATTGGTTTGCGTATTGGCTTGCGATAATTTCTCCACCAGGAGAAAAAACACACAGCGATCCAAAGCCTTCAAAATCTTTAAAAGCGCAAAGTTTTTTTTCGAAAAATTCTTTGCTGCCGGGTTTTATTTCAACAAAAAACTCCTCCTCCACCAAATCATCAGCACATATTTCTTCATGGATAATATCATTATTTCTTTGGGTGGTTTCAGGAGCAATAAAGACTTCCTTTCGCGGATTTTTTTGCAAAGAATCCGCACGCTGTCCATAACCCACAGTTCTTTCAATTGATCGCCTGGCTTCAGCAATCAAAGTGTTTAGCACTGAAAATATGCGTCTTTCATATTTTTTCAAGGGGACAGCCAAAAATGTAATTTCCACACCTTCCCATGTAAGCATTTCAATAGCGGCTTCATCGGCTTTCAAGTTTCCACAGGATGCGTCAAAAAGTATGCCGTTTTCAAAATAGAAAAGGCCCTTGCCCGCTGCCGCGGAATTGATTTTTAAAAAGCAGGTTGAGCCGTCAATTTCAACTAAGGGCAAAAAGCTGCTAACAGCAATACCTCTTCTTGTTAATCCTTCATCCAGAAGATCTAACCCCTCGATAATGGCAGCGCCAATTTCTCTTATCTCAAAGGGCTTTTCAATACATCGTAAAACACCTTGCCAGGAAAAACCGTCTTTCAATTGCGCTCCATCCAGCCGGGTCATCACGATACACGGTAAGGTGCTGAAATTTCGGGTCATATAGGCAATAAGTTCAAGACCCCCGATCCCCGGCATCACCAGATCGGTTAAGACCAATGAAATGTTTTTCTCATTGAGCAGTTTAACGGCTTCCATCCCATCAGCAGCCGCTATAATCCTGAACTGACTTTTATAAAGTGCAAGACCATCCTTGAGTGTTTCCAGTACCTCTTCATTGTCATCAACAAGCAGGATATTATCCATGCCAAAATCACCATTTATCCATAAGTAATCTGCCGATTCCTTTAAAAATTACATCTATACTATTATACACCCAATATTGACAATTTGCATAGCTCTATTTAGAATACCGCCGTTTGTCAGTCATCATCAAATCCAAAGGATCATAATACATGTTTCCCCCATTTTCTGAACCATCACGCGACAAATCCGGCAGCCATAATACCGAAAACAGGAGAGGTGAATCGAAGGATCATTTTACAGTGGCGGTCGATTACAATCGCTACCGTAAACTGAAATGGTTTTTTGCAAAAATATTTCTACATGTGCTGTTTTGGGATGTACTTTTAACGCTTCCTATCCTTAGAATTTTTCGAACTTCACCGCTGGGACGATGGCAAAAAATTGCTCGTGATTATCGCAAGATCGCTCTCGCAATGGGCGGTGTCCTGATCAAACTGGGGCAATTTCTAAGCATCAGGGTCGATATTCTTCCGCCCGAAGTCACCGGTGAATTGGCAGGGCTGCAGGATAATGTTCCCTCTGAACCATCCGATGCTGTTATAAAACAGATCGAAACCCATTTTGGGCGCCCCATGTCCGATATTTTCCGGTATTTTAATAAGGAACCTATAGGGGCTGCATCGTTGGCACAGGTACACCACGTTGTGCTCATATCCGGAAAACCGGCGGTAGTTAAAGTGCTTCGTCCCGGCATTCATATTCTTGTGGAAACTGATCTGGCAGCCATCCGGAAAGCCATCGGGTGGCTGAAACTTTACAAAAAAGTTCGGCAGCGAGTCGATCTCGACTGGCTAATCGATGAATTTACCGAGGTAACCCGCAAAGAACTGGATCTTATGGCCGAGGGAAAAAATGCGGAACGTCTGGCAAATGACTTTTCAAATGATCCTTTTTTATATATCCCTGAAATTTATTGGGAATACTGCAATACCCATATTCTGACCATGGAAAAGGTCGACTTTTTAAAAATAGACGACCTCGACGCCATTAGAAAAGCCGGTATCTCGAGCGTTCAAGTGGCTGACCAGCTCTATCGGATTTATATGCAGCAGGTTTTTGAAACCTTTTTTGCTCATGTGGATCCCCATCCGGGAAACCTTTTTGTAAAACCGGTTCCAACCCAGGAAGAAATCAACGGTGGCATTGCCGATTTTGCCCCTGGAGACCCCGTACCCTACCGGGCAAAAAGGCAGTTTAAAATCGTTTTTGTAGATTTCGGTATGGCAGTCACCATTCCGGAACGTCTTAGAAATTCTCTCAGGGAATATGTGATCGGACTTGGAACCCGTGATGCCCATAAAATAGTGCAGGCCTATATAACCTCCGGAGCTTTGCCGGCCCATGAGAATGTAGAGCGAATTGAAGAAGCCCATGAGGTCCTTTTTGATCGTCTATGGGGAGTCCGTGTTGGCCGTTTCCGAAGCTTGGCTGTTTCTGAAGCAAAGTTTTTTTTAAAAGAATATCGGGATGTAATCTACAATGCACCTTTTCAGTTTCAGGCAGACATGCTCTTTGTTGTGAGAGCCGTCGGAATTTTGTCCGGACTGGCCACGCATCTTGATCCCGATTTTGACCCCTGGACCAAATCCATTCCTTATGCAGAGCGTTTTGCAAAAGCCCATTTGAATCAGGGATGGCTTGGCTGGCAGAAGGAAATGGGTACCATTGCCCTTCATTTACTCAAACTGCCTGAAGGCCTTGACCGCGTATTGACCCAAACCCGGCAGGGGAAACTAACCGTTCGCAATTCTTTTTCTCCTGATACGAAAAAACAAATACAACGATTGGAAAATTCCATCAGATGTGTCGGTTGGATGGTCTTATCAGCCAGCCTTTTGATATCGGGTATTCTTTTACACCTTCAGAAACCGGGTGCAGGTTTGAATTGGGCCATTCTTGGATGCGCATTTATTGCTTTTTTACGGGGAATAAAAAAAGGCTGAGTATGGCAAATATCATAAAAGAACGAGTTTTAATTCCTTTAAAGACCGGATATGAAAACGGGCTGAAAGGCCGGGGTTGTCATAAGCAACCAACGGCACACCGGCCGCCTCTGCCGCCATTTCATCCACTTGAGAATCTCCCACAAAAATAATTGCTTCCGGTTCAACCTGAAAATAATCCGAGATTTTTAGCAGTTGATCCGGATAAGGTTTGGGGCGGTCAACATCCAGGGCGCTGACCACAAAATCAAACTCGTTTTCCAGGCCATGCACCTCCAAAACTTTGTGCATGGTATCAGTCCGATTGGAAGCAATGGCGGTTTTGTATCGGGGTTTCAGTCCGGCCAGAAGCGACTTTAAATAGGGCTCCATTTGCATATGCCGAATAAACGGCATATATGTCATCTGTTTTCGGTATGCCTGAGCAGCCTCCAGAACTTCTTTGTCTTCAAACAAATAAGCTATGGAATCATCTGCGGTGTGCATGTGGGTATAAGCGAATTGTTCAGGGCTCAACGCCGGTTTTCCAAAGTGTCTTAAAATCTGATTATAGTAGGCCTTATTGGCTTCTGAAGAATCAAACATAACCCCATCGCAGTCAAAAGCCACCACTTTGGTATTTGCAGGGTTAAATAATGAACTCATTTTTCTTCTTCTCTAATGGCAAAATATTTTCTAAATAGCATTTCCGACTCTTTTGCGGCTTCCTGACTAATGGCTACGGATTTGGAATTGGTAATGGGATTGCTGATAAATCCCTTTTCATAAAGTCTTGTTAAAACACCTAAATCGATGTTTTTCCAAGCTTTCAATCCCAATTCACCCTCAAAAGTGGTAAGGTATAAAAGGGCAAGTGCGATTTCATCCACCTTGTCCTTATCGTATTCGAATTTATTGTTCTCGCTGCTGTTCATGCAAATAGCTCCCACGTTTCCTGTAAAGTTTCAGATAGAAGTTTTGGTCACCTTATCTGAAGCAGGCTTCTGGATCAAAACCCTTCTTTGAGTCTACATCATTTTTCAAGTTGGAAGCAATGAATTTTTCACATGAAAGTTTTCAAAAAGAATCCAACAGTTCCATCAGGATAAAATTGGATCGTTTTTGCTCGGAGCGGAAAACAAATATTGACAAAATGTTCCAAAAGACGAATTATTTTAAAAAACGCAGAATTGGATTAAACGGAATGTTAACATTCAAATAAGGGGACCGGCAATAAATAATGATCCACAATACATGCGCGATTGGATAGTTATCTATCACCAGTCACCAGATATCAGGGAGGATCGAGACATGGGTGAAAAAAAACTGATGGAACTTATTGATACCGCCATTAAAAGAGAAGAAGAGGCTTTTGATTTTTACATGGATATTTTTGGAAAGGTAAATGATGACATTGCCAAAGAAACCATAAAGGGAATTGCTGAAGAAGAAAAAAAGCACAAGGCGTTTCTGGTTAAATATCGGGACGAAAATTGGACCCCCAAAGATTTGAAAATGAGCGATGTCCTTTTTTATAAAATTGCAGAATACCAGGAAGAACCCGAAGTTCAAAACAACATGAAAAGTGAGGATGTCTATCTGGTGGCATCTCACAGGGAACTGCGATCTTTTAAATTTTATACAGAACTCGCCGATCTTCACCAAAGCGGTGAAGTCAGGGAGCTTTTACTGAAAATGGCCAACGAAGAACTCAAACACAAGGAAAAAGTGGAATACCTTTATGCCAACACCGCGTTTCCTCAGACTGACGGTGGTTAATTAATTAGTTTAGTGCCTGCCTGGAAACCCCTCTCCCTCTGGGAGGGGCTGGGGGAGGGAAAGATAACCTCATGATATCATTCACCCCCACCCCGGCCCTCCCCCAAAGGGAGAGGGAGAAAAGTTTCCGGACAGGCACTAGTTTACCCTAAACTCCTGATTCCAGTCTTTGAGTTTATCGATGCTTTGATAATCGGTCATATCGCACTTGATGGGAGTTATGGAAATGTAGTTTTGACTTACGGCTGCAATATCCAGGTCCGACTCTTCTTCCGCCGGTATTTTATCAAAACCCTGCCAATAGTAAATGTTATTTCTGGGGTCTATTCTTTTTTCAATATATTCAGAATATAAAGTGATGCTCTGGCGACAAATTTTTACCCCCGCGATTTCTTTCATGGGTAAATCAGGAAAGTTTACATTTAAAAATGTTCCAAAGGGCAAAGCGTTGAGAACTGCTTTTTCAACCAATTCTTCAATAAATCCTGCAGCATCATCATAATATTTGGTATTGTTACCATTCATGGATACCGCAAGCGCCGTGACGCCGTAGAGAGTAGCTTCCTTGGCAGCGGACACAGTTCCGGAATAGTTGATATTGACCCCCACATTAGCTCCAGGATTGATTCCGGAAATGACGATATCCGGTTTTTGCTTCAAAATTTCCAAAATACCCAGTTTGACACAGTCCACTGGGGTACCACTAACGGCCCAGCAGGGACTTGCTCCGTTTATGGCCATTTTAACCACCCGGAGCGGATGGTTCAACGTAATACCGTGTCCAACAGCGCTGCGCTCACGATCCGGGGCAACAACGGTAACATGGTGTTTTTGCTTGAATCTTTTTTGAAGCGCCCAAAGCCCCTCGAAGTAAATCCCGTCATCGTTTGTTAATAATATTTTCATTAGAACTTCAGCTTGACATTTACCGGTGAGTCGGTTTTATTCGTTTCATTTAATTTGGTAATCATTTAATTTTACCATGCAATGGTTGCACCGTAAACATGTATTTTGAACCGCAGGTGGCATGGCCGAGAATAATTATCTGTGGTCACATAACTTAAAAAGATGTTTAAATATGGCTGAAAAAATGAATCATCAGCATTGGAACCGCTTTACTTATACAAATTGTTTCTCCCCCGTTGTTCAAAAAGCAGTTTGTTTTACACAATTGTTGTCGCTGCTTATTGTCTGCTGCCTTTATAATATAGAGGTTTGGGCACAAACCGGCGAAAACGAGGGGCTTCCAAAAGGCCCGCCATGGAATATTACGGCTGATGAAATTCAGTATGATTCCGAGACAGGCCGGTATTTTGCCACGGGCGATGTGTTGATCAGCAAAGAAGATTTAAAACTTTCCGCGGACCGGGTTCACTTTTATCACAGAACCATGGAAGTATTTGCTGAAGGAAATGTTATGCTCATATCCGGCAAGGATATTTTGGCCGGTAAACATCTGGAGATGGATTTGAACAAGCAGGTGGGTATGATGTCTGACGGCGTGATTTTTATCGAAGAAAACCATTTTTTCATTCGTGGTCAGCATATTCAAAAAACAGGCAAAGACAGTTACCGGGCTGAAACAGCCAGCATTACCACCTGTCCCGGAGAAGAGCCTGACTGGAAAATAACCGCCAGGAATGTACAGATAACCGTGGAAGGTTATGGCACTGCGACACACACGACCCTTTGGGCTAAAAATTTGCCGGTTCTCTATTCACCATACTTGCGTTTTCCGGTTAAACTTCAAAGACAAACAGGTTTTTTAACCCCGCAATTCGGGTTCTCCGACAGAAGAGGAACCGAATATATGCAACCGTTTTTTTGGGCCATTGATGAAAGCTCCGACGCCACATTTTACGGACATTTTATGAGCCTGAGGGGAGCCAAGTTAGGCATCGAATACCGCTATATCCTTACCCCTGAAACTAAAGGTGCTTTAATGGCGGACTTTTTAAAAGATCGCAAAGTCGACGACGGCACAGGAAACACTTCAGCCAGGTGGGGTTATACAGGTGATTCATATCTTCGCCCCAACAACGATCGTTACTGGTTCAGAGGAACACATAACCAGAAACTGCCTTCGGGCTTTTCGGCAAGGCTCGATTTGGACATTGTCAGTGATCAGGACTATCTTCAGGAGTTTAAAGACGGCTATAGCAGCTTTAGTGAAACCAAAGATTACTTTCTCAAAGAATTCGCAAGGGACCTGGATGACTATAATGACCCCGTGAGAGTCAATCAGCTGCGCATTAACAAAAACTGGAACCTTCACAGTTTTAACACCCAGGTTCGATGGTATGACAATGTTATTAAACGAAGACTGGAAGATCGGGACCCCACTTTGCACAAGCTGCCATCTGTCAGCTTGGATGCAGTGCGCCAACCCTTGGCTGGATCATTATTTTTTTATGATCTCACCTCCGACTATACCTACTTTTTTCGCAAAGACAGCTTTACAGGACATCGCCTGGATATTCATCCGAGATTTTATCTTCCTTTAAAATATAAAAATTATTTATCTTTTGAATCCTCTGTCGGTCTCCGTGAAACCTTATGGTATCTTGATGACCGGGAAGATTTTTCAGAAAATAATGGCGGCAGATCGTTTAGCAGGGAACTTGCAGATGCCAGATTCGATTTGTCGACCGATTTGTCGCGCACTTATTCGTTAAATTCGCCTGCAACACGAAAAATCAGACACTCTGTCAGACCCCAAATTACCTATGATTTTATTCCGCAGACATCTCAGAACAAATTACCTGAATTCGATGAAATAGATCGTATAAAAAAAGCAAGTATCGTCACCTATACAGTTACCAACACGTTTTCTTTGGGTTCCAGAATTTCGGGAGACCCAAAAAAGCAAAACCTGCCCGAAAAATTCTCAAATAATACCATTTCCAGACATGATGAACCCGCTTATGCATATCGTCCCTTTGGCCGCTTAAAGCTGCAGCAAAGCTACGATTTTAATGAAACCATCGAAAACAGACCTTTTTCTCCAATTTTTGCCGAACTCTATCTTACACCCAACAGATTTTTTTTTCTTAGAGCCGACGCTCAATATTCCACCCACGACAACCGTTTGTTGACAAATAACATTGCTTCAAGAATATCCAACCGCCGGGGAGACCGGTTATTTTTTGAACATCGCTATGCAAAGGATTTCACGGAAACTTTTTACGGGGATGCAATTATCAGGCTTCACGATCGTATTTCCATGTTTACCGAATACGAAAGAAATGTTAAAAATCAAAAGACCTTGCTTTACGGAATCGGTTTTTTATATATGACACCTTGCTGGTCTGTGGATATAGGGTATTCAAACGAAGAAGGTGATAAAAAGTACGCAATGATGATCAATCTATACGGTATCGGTGGAATCGGCAGAGCTTATGCAGGAAAAATGATCGAAAACCCATTTGAATTCCGTTAGTCCCTCTTTTGAAAAATCAGCAGGATATTTTAACAAAAACAAAGCAGAGAGCTAAAATTTTGGCATGATGAAGATAGAAGATCGTTTATGGTACGTTTTGCATACTCGAAGCCGCTTCGAAAGTGTCGTTAATGAGGGTTTGATAAAAAAAAGGATGGATGTTTTTCTTCCCAAAATTTTGGTAAGAAGCAAACGGCGGGATCGGAAAAAAATGATACGGGTACCTCTTTTTCCCGGCTACCTTTTTGTGAAAACCGACTTGAATCCTATTGAACATCTGGAAATTTTAAAAACCATAGGCGCTGTTCGTCTTATCGGCAGCTCCGATGGGCCCAAGCCGGTTTCCAATGAAGCCGTGGAATCCCTCAAAATCATGGTGGGAACCGATGAGACCATCTCGACAGGTCCGATACTTAAGGAGGGTGATCGCGTTATGGTCATTTACGGCCCTTTTGCAGGCGTGACAGGAAATTTTGTGCGCTATGGCAACAAAGGACGGGTAGTGGTCAATATTGAACTTCTGGGGCAGTCTGCAGGTGTGGAAGTTAGTGAGGATGACATTGAAAAATTGCCGGATATCCTCTTATAAATGCTTGACTAATCAATCATTTTTCATTAGAAGTATCCATATTTGTTAGTTATTGCTACCCTGAAGGAGGTTAAATGAACAAACTCGAACTGGTTAATGCGTTGAAAAAGGAGGCCAAAATTTCCAAAGCAGAAGCTGCAAAAATAGTTGAAATTTTTTTTGACCATATTTCAGAAGCACTCATCAAGGAAGAACGGGTTGAAATCCGCGGGCTATGCAGTTTCTATGTCAAGAGATATAAAAGTTATATGGGCCGAAACCCCAAAACCGGAGAGAAAGTCACTATTAAACCAAAGAAACTGCCGTTTTTCAAATCCGGCAAAGAGTTAAAAGAACGAGTGGACTACTAATTTGTGATAAGTTTCAAGTCAATAATCGGTCAGGAACAACCCATCAGTTTTCTAACTATTCTTTTAAAAAAGGGAATAATGCCGAATGCTCTTTTGTTTATCGGACCTGAAGGTGTAGGAAAGCGAAGTACTGCTTTTGCATTTGCCATGGCAGCCAATTGCACCAATCCTGAAAAGGAGGAGCGGAAAAATTTGCCTGAATTTCGGGATATGAATTTCGGACAGGAGGCTTTTGCGACTGAAGCCTGCGGCAATTGCAAATCATGCCGGAAATTTAATTCAGGCAGTCATCCGGATTTAATTCATCTGAAGCCACAGAATCAGATAACGAAAATTGCACAGATTCGTGAGCTGCGTCAGGTATTGGCCATGAAACCTTTTGAAGCAAGGCTGCGGGTAGTCATAATCGGTGAAGCCCATACGCTGAATCCGGAAGCATCAAATGCTCTCCTGAAAGTCCTTGAGGAACCACCCCCAGGAACAATCTTTATACTCGCGACTGCTCATGCTTATGATCTTCTACCCACCATCCTGTCCCGCTGCCAGCTTATCCGATTTAGTCCTATCCCCGCGAAACTTTTGGTTGAAGCACTTATCCGGGATCATGAAATGGTTCAAAAGGAAGCTGAGGTGTTGGCAGCAATGTCAGGGGGAAGTTTCTCAAAAGTTTTAACTCTGAAAAACGGGGACTGGCTGTTGTTTCGCAACTGGATAGTTGAAGAAATAAAGACCTTGAATGCTGACTCAGCGTCTGTAGTTTTGGCTTTGGCTGAAAATTTAACAAAAAGCAAGGGCAAGGATTTGGTCGAAAATGTGCTGGAAATGATAAAAACATGGTTTCGTGATCTTGTTATGGTAAAATACAGCCCGGAAAAAATTATCAACAAAGATTTGGCAGAAAACATTGCGATCCTTTCTGAAGGATACCCCATCAAATTGCTGATGAAACAAATAGCCGCGGTCGAAAACGCACAAAAACAAATCAATGCAAATGCCAACCTCAGGCTTCTATTGGAAAATTTTTTTTTAACCCTGGCCGAAAACAGGCCAAAGCAATTACAAGTTTTATGAAAAAAGTGGGAATACGGTTTAAGCCTGCAGGAAAAATTTACGATTTTGACTGCGGTGCATTCGTTCTGAATTTAGGTGATCATGTTATCGTGGAAACCGAGCATGGTTTGGGTTTTGGAACTGTTGTAGTACCTCCGGAATCCTATGATGATTCAATCCTTGAAAAGCCCTTTAAAAAAGTGTATCGGTTGGCCACAGTTAAAGACTCCGAAGAAATCAAAAAAAATAAGGAAAAGGAAAAAAAGGCTCAAGCCTTTTGCCTGGAATGTATAAAAGAGCTGTATTTGGAAATGAACCTGTTCAGTGTCGAGAGCACTTTTGATGGTAACAAGCTGACCTTTTTTTTTACTGCTGACGGAAGAGTCGACTTTCGACAACTGGTCAAAATGTTGGTCAAAGAATTGGCTTGCCGTATTGAAATGCGCCAGGTCGGGATTCGGAATCAGACAAAAATGCTTGGGGGGTTGGGACGTTGCGGCCGGACAACATGCTGTTCCACTTTTCTGGAAAAATTCGATCCGGTTTCTATCCGTATGGCAAAGGAACAGGGACTTTCGCTTAATCCCACCAAAATTTCCGGCCAGTGCGGCCGATTGATGTGCTGCTTGACATTTGAAAACGAAACATACAGGCTGTTAAAAAAGAATTTTCCGGGCCTGGGTAAAACCATTGAGACAAAGCACGGTCCAGGCAAAGTGATCCGCATAAATCCAATCTGTTCCCGGCTTATTGTCCGCCTGGAAAGCGGCACGGAAATCGAGGTTAAACTGGAAGAACTTTCAAATCGCATTTTAGCGCAGGAGAGATCATGACCGAACCCCTTTATATCACCACTCCAATTTACTACGTGAACGCCAGACCACATTTGGGTCATGCCTATACAACCATTGTTGCCGATGTTATTTCCAGGTTTGCAGACATGAAAAAACAAGATTGTTTTTTTCTCACCGGCACAGACGAACATGGAGATAAAATCGTCAGAGCTGCTAAAAAGGAAAACATGACCCCACGGGAGTATGTCGAAAAAATCAGCTCTCTTTTTAAAAATCTGTGGCCTGAACTCAGCATAGAAAACTCCTGTTTTATCAGAACCACGGACCAGTCGCATATAAAAGTCGTCGAGGAAGTACTTCAAAAAATCTATGATTCAGGCGACATTTATTTTGCGGAATACGAAGGACAATATTGTTTCGGGTGTGAACGATTTTATGCTGAACGGGAACTTTTGAACGGCAAATGTCCGGATCATGGCTCCGAGCCCGAGATTATTAAAGAATCCAATTACTTCTTTAAAATGAGCAAATATCAGCAATGGCTCATAGACCATATCAAACAGAATCCGGAGTTTATAAGACCCGAGCGATACAAAAACGAGGTGCTTTCTTTCCTGAAAGAACCCCTTGAAGACCTGTGTATTTCCCGTCCCAAATCACGTCTCAAGTGGGGCATCACGCTTCCCTTTGATGAGGATTATGTCACATATGTTTGGTTTGATGCCCTTTTAAACTATGTTTCCGCTCTTGGTTATCCTGATGGCGCATTGTATAAAAAATATTGGCCGCATGCTCAGCACATTGTGGCAAAGGATATTCTAAAGCCCCACGGTATCTATTGGCCCACCATATTGAAATCTGCGGGCATACCGCCATATAAGCATCTGAATGTACACGGTTTTTGGAATGTGGACCATGGCAAGATGTCCAAAAGCATCGGCAATGTGGTAGAACCGCTTCAAATGAAAAATATTTATGGCACCGATGCTTTCAGGTTTTTTTTGATACGGGATATGGTATTCGGCCTGGATTCGGACTACAGTGAGCAAGCCATGGTGCAACGGCTGAATACAGACCTGGCCAACGATCTTGGAAATCTTTTCTCAAGAGTTATCGCCATGGTCCACAAGTATTTCAAGGGCATTGTACCCAGAGTGGATTTGGTCCTTGAACAGGAGATGGAGCTCGGTTTAAAAAAAGATGCGTTTAACGCGGTCTCTTGTTTTGAGTCCTCCATGGAAAACTTTTCTTTTCATAAAGCCATGATCGCTTTGTGGGAATTTATCAGCAAGATGAACAAATACGTTGATGTCACCGCACCCTGGGTATTGGCCAAGCAAAAATCCACCAGAAAACAACTGGAAGCTGTCATTTATAATCTGTTGGAAGGCTTAAGAATTGTATCGGGGCTCATTTATCCGGTCATGCCGGATACGTCAAAAAACATGCAGAAACATTTGGGACTTAATCCGGAAACGTCCTTTTTCAACCTTGACCTTCTTCGTTCCTGGGATGTGATTACACCGGGGACACAACTGCCTAAGGGAATTACTCTGTTTCCAAGAATTGATTTTGAAAAAATCCAAATGGAACGTATCGAAAATTCACCTTCAGTTCCTGTTCAAAATAAAAAACTAACGGAAATCACTCTGGAAGAATTTTTTAAAGTGGATTTAAGAGCTGCCACGGTCATGAAAGCGGAAATAATTCCCAGAGCCAAAAAACTTCTCAAACTTGAAGTGGATATGGGAGAGATACGAACCATCGTGGCCGGTATTGCCAAAGATTATACACCTGAAGAGCTGGTTGGCAAACAGGTGGTTGTGGTTGCCAATTTAAAACCAGTCAAAATCATGGGAATTTTATCCAGCGGGATGGTTTTAGCTGCTTCTGAAAATGGAGTATATTCGATAACAACCTTGGATAAAAATGTAACGCCCGGAACACCGCTTCGCTGAACGTAATATCAGGCAAAAAGGGTGCAAATGATGAAAAAAAATCAACGGCGGGAAATATCCTTCAGAAACAATGAGTCTTCTTTTCGTTTGAACCCCAGTTGGCGAGATTATCAAACGGACCTGAAAAGAAAACAATCTCGAAAAGGACGGAAAAGAAAACTTGTGGGATTGTTTTTTCTCTGTTTCATTTCGATATCCATCATATATGGTGCGGGTAACCTTATCGGGAGTTTACCCCAAAGTGAGTCCCCCTATTCCCAAAAACCTTCTTACTCAAATGTATTTTCAGAGCCGGAATTTGAAGGAAAAAAAGCTGTTCAAAAATTATTGGAAGATTATTCTTTCCTGAACCTTGAAAAACAAGGTTTTCCGGTAACCGTGGGGCAAAATCGTTTCTGGGTTCAAACAACCTTAGATATGCAATTGCAGCAATATCTTCTAAGAATGATGAATGTCAATCATGCTCAGCATATCGGTATCGTGGTGATGGAACCATCCACGGGGAAAATTCGTGCCATGGTGGGTTATGACAAAGAAGACCCCAAAAACAACCCATGCATAGACAGCCGTTTTCCGGCCGCAAGCATTTTTAAAATCGTTACAGCAGCCGGGGCCGTTGAAAAATTCGGCCTTAATCATAATTCCGAAATTTTTTACAACGGTGGGAAATACACCCTTTACAAGTCTCAACTGAAAGACATAAAAAACAGATATTCCCATATCGTCACCCTTGAAAAATCCTTTGCAGAATCCATAAACCCGGTATTTGGGAAACTTGGAAAATTAAAATTGCAAAAAGATTTTTTAACCAATTACGCCAGTGCATTCGGATTCAATCTCGAACTCGACTTTGAATTGCCGCTTCAACCCAGCCAATTTATCGCTTCCGACGAACCCTACAACTGGGCTGAACTCGCTTCCGGTTTCAATCGGGTAACCACTTTGTCCCCTCTTCATGCCGCTTTAATATCCGCCTCTGTGTTAAACAACGGCATTATTCCCCAACCTGTCATTGTTGAGCAGATCACCGGTGAAAACGGACAAAAATTATATGAAAGCAGCCCGGGGGTCGTCAAGAGAGCCTTCAAGGAAGAAACCACCGAGATTATCCATCGGCTAATGGAAGCAACCGTTAGTTCGGGAACCAGCCGAAGAGCTTTCCAGGGTTATACAAAAGATAAGACCCTTTCCAAGCTGCAGATCGGAGGAAAAACCGGATCAATTAACAATAGAGCCCGAGATGCCCGTATTGACTGGTTTTCGGGCTTCGCCAGAGAACGAGATGGAGATGAAAAAATTGTTGTCTCTGTTGTCGTCGCCCATGAGGATTACATCGGAGTGCGGGCCGGCACGTATGCTCGAATGGCAATAGCATCTCATTTTCAGAATTACTTTGCTCAAAAGGAGATTTTAAATGCCGGGCTTTGAAATATTTTCAGATGAAGAAAGAAAAGAGGTTAACGATGTTATCCAAACAGGTGTTCTTTTTCGTTATGGTTTCGATCATGCCAGAGACGGACACTGGAAAGCGAAAACCTTTGAAAAGGAGTTTTCCCAACGAATCGGTTCAAAGTATTGCTATTTATGCTCCAGTGGAACTGCTGCGCTGACCATAGCTTTGGCATCATGTGGCATTGGTGCCGGCGATGAAGTCATCGTACCTCCGTTTACCTTTATTGCAACCATTGAAGCAGTCCTGAACCTTGGAGCCGTACCCGTATTTTCGGAAATCGACGACACCCTTTGCCTGGATCCCTACGCGCTGAGCAATGCCATTACAGACCGTACGCGTGCAGTCCTTCCCGTTCATATGTGTGGCTCCATGGCCAAAATTGACTTGATCAAAAATTTTTGCGATAAAAAAGGTCTCAAGCTCATCGAAGACGCTTGCCAGTCTATTGGCGGCAGTTTCAAAGGAAAATCTCTGGGTTGCTTCGGAAACATGGGCTGTTTTTCTTTTGATCCGGTAAAAACCATTACCTGTGGAGAAGGCGGTGCGGTGGTCACCGACGATGAAAATTTATACCGGATAGCCGATTCTTACGCAGATCATGGCCATGATCACATAGGAGATGATCGCGGCAAGGAAACCCACCCGATTCTCGGCTCCAACTACAGGATCAGCGAACTTAATGCCGCCGTGGGTCTTGCCCAACTCAGAAAATTAAATGAGATTCTGATAAAGCAAAAAAGCCATAAAAGGGTGCTAAAAGAAGCTTTGAATAATTGTCCTCATATTTCTTTCAGAGAAATTCCTGATCCGGAAGGGGATTCTGCCACCTTTTTGTCTTTTTTTCTTCCAGATGAGCAGACTGCGCGAAAAGCCATCGAGCGCCTGAATCAGGAAGGCGTGGATGGCTGTTTTTATTGGTATGACAACAACTGGCACTATTTTCGCCAGTGGGACCATCTTAAAAAATTATCCTTTGCCGCCAGACCACCCATAATGCTTTTAGACAATCCACCTGATTATGCTAAAGTTTCTCTGGCTCAGTCCGATAAAGTTATAGGACGCACTATTTCCATGCTTATAAAACTTGCCTGGAACAACGAAGACATTGAACTGCGCGGGGAAAAAATGGTTCGAGTTTTCAACTCTCTTTAGCCTTTTTCAATATATTTTTTTCGTAGACATCAGAAATTCGAGATGGGAGAAAAAATGTTTCGAAATTTTAAAATGGTATCGCGGGTCGTTTTCGGGCGAGGTTGTTTTCAGCAACTGAGAGATATTTTACATCCCGTCAGAAACAAGACCGGATCTTTTATGATATTTATCGTGGATGATGTTTTTAAGTCCTCGCCGTTGAACAGAAAAATACCGCTGCATGATGGCGATACGATGCTTTGGGCCAATGTTGACGAAGAACCCACCACCCGTTATGTGGATACCCTCGTGGATAAAATCCGTTTTTTTTCCCAGAATCTTCCTGGGGGTATAATCGGTATTGGGGGCGGAAGTACCATGGATCTGGCAAAGGCAGTTTCTTTAATGCTGACCAATCAAGGTTTTTCGGCAGATTATCAGGGATGGGATCTTGTCAACCACCCCGGTATTTATCATGCAGGCATTCCCACTCTGGCCGGAACCGGGACAGAAGTTTCCAGAACCACAGTTCTTTGCGGGCCGGATAAAAAACTGGGAATCAATTCCGACCATACCGTGTTTGACCAGATTGTTCTGGATCCCGAGCTTATAATGGATGCACCATCCGACCAACGCTTCTATACAGGGATGGATTGTTATATCCATTGCGTTGAATCCTTAGCCGGCACATTTTTGAACACTTTCAGTAAATCTTACGGTGAAAAGGCATTGCAGCTATGCCGGGAAGTATTCCTTGAGCATGGATCGAAGCGTGGGATTGAAATCGAAGAGAAACTGATGATGGCATCATATTGCGGCGGAATGAGCATCGCATATTCCCAGGTAGGAATTTGCCATGCCTTATCCTATGGACTGTCCTTTGTTTTGGGCATTCATCATGGAATCGGCAATTGTATCGCTTTTAATGTTCTGGATGAATATTACCCGGAGGGTGTTGCTGAATTTCGCAAGATGATGGATACCAACCAAATCAGACTTCCTGAAAACATTACCGCGGATATCACTCCGGAGAACTTTGAAAAAATGATTAATGTGGCTCTTGTATTGGAGCCTCTTTGGGAAAACGCCTTGGGTAAAAAATGGAAAAACACCATGACCCGGGAAAAGATCAAAGAACTTTACCAGAGGATGTAATTCGATGAACACCTTTTTAAAATTTTTTGCGGTATTGACCGCTTTCTTGCATAAATGGTTAACTGGTTCACTTCAACCGAGAAAATCGCCCATTTACTTTGGAAAGGATGTCAGGAATGTACCTGTGGGAAGCATAGTGTTTTTTCCTTACCGTGAAAATGTTTTAAATTGCGGTATAGCAAGTATTGTTGCTTTGAAATCAAAAGAGTTGCCCCAAGCACCTCTTTGTTTGAAACCTCTGGAGCCCATCATCGAAAAAATGCGCTCAACATTGTTTGTAACATGCCAGGAAAAATCCCTACCCCTGTTCGAGCATTATTTAGGCGGACAAACCCTCATGGATCAGCTTTTGACACAAGTCAGGGCATGGAAAATTTCACAGTCATTTTATCAGATTTTTATAAACCCGGATCTCAAAAGAAAAATGTCGGCCTTGGCATCCGCTTTAAACGAAATGATTGCGTTGGAAAAAAAATACCTCTCCGATCATATGGGTTATCTTAACTCAAAGGATGTGGACATTATGATCGGAAGAATCGAAAAGGCCAAGGATGCCGCCTGGATTCTTGATTCTGAAATTATCAGCAATATTCAAAAAATCCAAAATCTTATGGCCAATCATGGCAAAGATACCGGAGTTGATCGGCTCAAAACCTATAAAATGATCAATTCGGTTTTAAACAGCCTTGATCGACTGGAAGTTCGAGGCCGTGACTCAGCCGGAATTTCTTTAATGTTCGTGTTGGGTGACACTGAATATAAAAAATTTCGGGAAGCCGCATCAGAAATGAAAAACCCACAAAATCTTTTAGAGCAAATAGATCAGCGGCTTGGCAAAGATATCCTTCTAAATCGCGACATCAGTATTCATCAAATCACAAACCCGGACAATCTTATCAATACAGGGATAACCTTCACCTATAAAGTAGCAGCGGAGATCGGAAGCCTTGGAGACAACGTAGCTTTTTTACGAAAACAGATTACAAATGATTCACTATTGCATCTTCTGACATCATTTCCTCACATTTATCATACGGTTTCAGCGCACACCAGATGGGCCTCCGTAGGGGCCATTACCGAAGCCAACTGCCATCCATCGGACAATAAATATATCTCAACCGCAACACAGGAATTCGGAATTATACATGCGTGCCTGAATGGGGATATTGACAATTATCCCGAATTAAAAGCCGAATATGAAAGAAACGGGGGAAAAATTAATGACGAAATTACCACAGATACCAAAATAATTCCTATACAGATTGAAAAATATATCCGGCAGGGACATGATGCACAGGAAGCTTTTCGGATTGCAGTCAACGATTTTAAAGGTTCTCACGCTATCTCCATGCACACCGACATTGCACCCGGCAAGATTTTTCTCGCCCAAAAGGGAAGCGGACAGGCCATTTATGTGGGCCTTGCCGAGGATCACTACATTCCTGCCTCTGAAATTTACGGCTTTGTGGAAGAGACCCAATCTTATATTAAGCTTGATGGAGAAAAAAGTGCAGGAGGCAAAAAAGTCAGGGAGCACGGTCAGATATTTGTGCTGGACCAAGATTCCGAGGGAGGCCTCCATGGCATTCGTGCCATGTTTTACGACGGCACCCCCATTGCTTTGACAGAAAAAGATATCAAACATACAGAAATTACTTCCCGTGATATCGACCGGCAAAATTTTCCGCATTATTTTTTAAAAGAAATTTCCGAAGCTGCGGAATCGGTTGAAAAGACGCTTCTGAACCGATGGAAAATCAGTGATAAGGATAATGCCCAATATACAGTTGTACTTGATAAATTTGTTTTTCCCGAAAGCATCAAGTCCGCTTTTATCGAGAACAAAATCAGACGAATTTTCGTTGTGGGCCAAGGTACGGCGGGTATTGCCGCCACAGCATGCGGCAACATAATTGACTATTATCTCGACGATTCCAGTATACAGGTACAGGCGATGAAAGCCTCGGAATTAAGCGGTTTTAAGCTTCCTGAAATACAGGGTTCCACCAGCATGGCCGACACACTGGTCATAGCAATCAGCCAGTCGGGAAGCACTACAGACACCAATCGCACCGTCGATATGGTTCGTGAACGAGGGGCTAAAACCATCGCCATTGTCAACAGAAGAGACTCTGACATCACCTTTAAAGTGGATGGCGTCATGTACACCAGCAATGGAAGAGATATTGAGATGTCAGTGGCTTCCACAAAAGCCTTCTACTCCCAAATTGTCGCCGGAGCTCTTCTGGGACTTTATATGGCCGGCATGAGACAGCAGCGTTCTGGTGAATTTATCAGCCGGGAAATCCAGCAGCTCAAACAAATCCCGGGCCACATGCGCAAGGTTTTTGAATTGACTAACCGTATCAAAGCATCTGCACAGCGCCTGGCAGTTACCAAGACCTATTGGGCTGTTGTGGGAAGTGGTCCCAACAAGGCATCCTCAGATGAAATTCGCATCAAACTCAGTGAGCTTTGCTATAAGACCATCTCCACCGATTGCGTAGAAGATAAAAAACACATTGACCTGTCCTCGGAACCCCTTATTCTGGTTTGTGCTGCAGGCACCAGCGACAGGGTTATCGGTGACCTGATCAAGGATACGGCCATTTTTAAAGCCCACAAAGCTTCACCAGTGGTAATTGTCAACGAAGGAGAGCACCGGTTCGATGCCAATGCCGAAGATGTTTTTCAGGTACCCAGGGTCAGTGAGCACCTGGCCCCGATTTTAAATACCCTGGTAGGACATCTGTGGGGTTATTTCGCCGCACTTTCCATTAACGACGTCTCCAAATTTTTGGATGATTTCCGTGAAGAAATAAGAAAAGACATCGCGTGGTTTTCCGAAAAAGGAATGGACCTATATGAAGTAATATTGGAGAAATCTTTCAGGGAAAAAATCGGAAAATTTAACCGGGAATTCAGAAAACAGATGGCAGAAACCCGATTTCCCTCCAGTATGGGACTTAAGGCGGCTTCCGACCTTTCACTGCTGCTTAAATACCTCTCGGGCAGACTGCCCCTGACCGATTTTGAAATTGATTTTGGCATCAAAGGGACACCATACAATATGCTCAATAAATTTTATGAGTGTATCGGGCATGCCATCAATGCTATGGCCCGCCCCATTGACGCCATCAAGCACCAGGCCAAAACCGTGACGGTCGGTACTTCACGGATCACAGAAAAAGTGGAAACCGGTATCCTCTTTGATGCTTTGGCAAAACATAAATTTACCCTGGCACAATTGACCCCCAACAATATCATCGTACTGAGAAATGTTCAGGAAATCATGTCCGACATCAAAGGCGCAATATTATACCGTATTAACGGCCTGGACATGCTTGGAGAATTGACCGATAAATCAACCATCGAAATTATCCAGAAAGAAGGGGTCCTGGAGCCGATTCCATCCAGAGTTGAAAGTGACAATCGCCTTAAGGGAACCAAACAGATTATCGTCAAGGAAAAAAATGTCTATATCGGCAAAGGGCGGAAAGATAACCGCAGCATAGTGGTTATTCCCATAACATCCAGCTCCCATGCAAAAACCAACGTAATTGAATATTTACTCTTGTTAAATGTCTCCTTCAAGGAAGATGTTGTGCTTGCATCCAAAATTAAAGCCCTGGGAGGCAAATACGATCGAATTAAAAACATTGTTCTGGAAAACAGTGTACCATGGAATGATGAACTCTTAGAGCTTGTCGACATGAAAGAGCTTTTCGGTAGTTCGGCAGAAAAAATCGGTGAATATATTGTCTCACAACAGAAGCTGGCAGGTTTCACAGAATAAGGGACGTGGCTAATGGTTTCGACCAGTTCTTTTGTCGTGTAGGGTTTGCCAATAGCCGCAACAAAGCCGTATTCATCATAATGCTTCATAGCCTTCAAGAGATAATATTTCCGATGCGATATCTGCAATAACGACATCGTCTTCCAAAACAAAAATTTTTTTTGCCGACATTTTTCTCACTCCGCTCAACGGCCCTGAATTTCACCTTTCAAAAGTTTTTTCAGTCCTTCAAGAGTTCCTTTCCAGGCCGCCTGATCGCCAACCATAATCGCCACGATTGTGCTTTCTTCCACACTAACCTCGAGAACAATTTCCTCATGGCCTATCTTGAACACAGCTTCTCCCCAGCGCTCTGCCGGAAGTCCTGTAGCTTCACAATCATAATCGGTTCTGATTTCACCAGTCATTCGAATTTCATTCATTTTGAATCTCCCTAAGTTTTTTGGTTGTTTAAAAATCTCTGGCGGCAGTTGACTCGGAACGAAGCAGTAAGGCGCTTACAGCTCCGGTAAAAGCCACAATAGAGGCTAAAACAAATGCGGAAGAAAAGCTGCCGGTCCTGTCGGCCATAGCACCGGCAATGCCAGGACCAAGTGCCTGTCCGATACCAAAAAGCAAGGTCACAAAACCCAGCGCCGCCGGTGCCATTCTTGGACCAAATACATCACCACAAGTTGCTGTCATTATTGCAGGAATACTCCATGCGGAAAAACCAAACAAGACAGCCGAAATAATAAACCCTGCAGGTATGGGCCAAAGGGCAAAAAGCCCGAAAGATACGCCATGTATACAATAGACCGACACCAGCGCCATTCGCCTGCCTATAACATCCGAAAGCGTTCCCCAGATCAGCCCGCACAGCATGCTGCACCATCCCATGATCATAAACAGGTTTCCCGCTCCTATGACCGTGTATCCCCCCTCGGTGATTAAATATTTTACAAAAAAAGTCAAATAAATGATATACGAAAAACCGAAAGCTGTATAAACAACTCCCAGGTGCCAAAGTGCCCAGGATTTGTACACATTTCCCCACCGAAGCGCCTGGGCTGCAGAACTGTCCAGGCTATATCCGGCATCCGGGCCAAAGGGCTCCAAGTCCATCTGTGAAGGTCGGTTTCTGAGCAGAAAAAAACCCATAATGGCAATCCCAAGTGTTACGCCTCCAAAAATGTACCAGCACACCCGCCACCCTTCCGGCCCAAAAACAGAGATAGCCATCGGTACAACCGGACCTGCAACAATAAGCCCTAAAGATGAGCCGGTTACCACAACACCTGCGGCCAAACCTCTTCTTCGTGGTGTAAACCAGGAAGTCAACAGTCCGACCACCGGAATATTGGCGGCTCCGCTTCCAATACCCGTCAATACTCTCCAAATGGTGGCGGAAAAAAAATGGTCGGAAAGGCCCGTAAATATCATTGTCGTTCCGGCAATGCATAACCCGGCCGTAATGACAGCCCTGGGTCCAAAACGTGCCGCCAGTGCGCCACCTAGAACTGAAAGCGTAAGATAACCCACCAGATTCGATGTGGCCATAATGCCCGCCTGAGTATTATCCATATCGAGGCCGCTTTGCATTGTGGGAAGCAACACTGAAAATCCAAACCGGCCAAGACCCAATGAACCGAAAACCACCAGCGTCCCAATAACCAGAATGACCCAGGCATAGTGGAAAAAGCCCTGCCCAAATACCTTCCTCACCTTTTTTGAACCTTCTTCCATTTTTTTCCCGACACCCGAAAAAGTTTTAATTATCCCCTGTCCGAAAACTCTGTTTCTCCCTCTCCCTTTGGGGGAGGGTCGGGGTGGGGGTGAATGATATCAGGAGGTTACCTTTCCCTCCCCCAACCCCTCCCGGAGGGAGAGGAGTTTTCGG
>SL_3KL_010_SEDDRAFT_10000689_pt1 | contig 28880 bp, 27 predicted proteins | sample SodLakKL_010_SED_2_FD_10381 | JGI IMG/M metagenome (IMG submission 10381)
AATCCGTTTCATCCCCCAAGAGGTGGACCGATGCCCCTCGCACTCCTCTTCCCAGGCCAGGGATCACAGGAAGTGGGTATGGGCCGGGATCTGGCCCGCAGTCATCCCGTGGCAGCCCGAACCTTCGAAGAAGCCGATGAGACCCTCGGGTTTTCCCTCTCCCGCATCATGTGGGAAGGTCCCGACGACGAGCTCGTTCGCACCGCCAACGCCCAACCGGCGATCCTGGCGCATTCCGTGGCCGTTCTCCGCGTGGTGCAGGATCAGCTTGGTCCTGTGACCCTGGCGGCGGGACACTCCCTTGGCGAGTTCACGGCCCATGTGGCTTCGGGGACGCTGGACTTCCGGGACGCCTTGCAGGCCGTACGCATCCGAGGCGAATTGATGCTGGCGGCGGGGGAGGCTCGTCCCGGGGCCATGGCGGCCCTCCTGGGCCTGGAGGAGGATGAAGCCCTCGCCGTCTGTGAGGCGGCCTCCCGCAGCGGATCCGTAGCAGTCACGGCGAACCTGAATTCGCCTGGACAGATCGTTATTTCGGGTGACCGGGAGGCCGTGGAGAGGGCGCTTCCACTGGCCCGGGACGCGGGAGCGCGAAAGGCCGTTCCCCTCAAGGTGTCCGGCGCCTTCCACTCCCCCCTCATGGAACCGGCCCGGGAGGGATTGCGCAGACACCTGGAGTCGGTCAGGTTCCGTCGTTCGCGTTTCCCGGTAGTGGCCAACGTGGACGCGCGGCCGGTGGACGAGCCGGACCGGGTGCGTGAACTTCTCGTGGAACAGCTCACGAGCCCGGTTCGCTGGCAGGACTGCGTCGAAACCATGGTCGCGTCCGGTATTGATCGGTTCGTGGAACTGGGGCCCGGAACGGTGCTTCGGGGACTGAATCGGAGAATTGCACGGGGTGTTCCCACCGACTCGGTGGGAACGCCCGAAGACGTTTCGATGCTCCTCGGCGTGGCCGAGGAGGCGGGCTCGGCGTGACAAGGAGACCCACAGTGGATGAACTGAAGGACGAACTGGCGCTCGTCACGGGTGGATCCCGCGGCATCGGGCTCGGCATCGCAACGGCTCTGGCCGAAGCGGGGGCTCGGGTCGCCGTCGTCGGTCGGAATGGAGAACGGGCCCGCGAGGCGGCGGCTTCCCTTCCGGGGGAGGGCCATCGGGGCTTTGCCTGCGACGTGGCGAATGGAGAGGAGGTGACCGCTCTCGCGGGAGCCGTGGAAGAGGCCATGGGCGGCGTCACCATCCTGGTGAACAATGCCGGCGTCACCCGGGATACGCTCCTCCTGCGCATGAAGGACGAGGATTGGGATCAGGTCATGGACGTGAACCTCCGGGGGGCCTTCCTCGTGACCCGCGCCTTTTCCCGGGGCATGATGAAGCGTCGAGCAGGGGTGATCCTGAATATCTCTTCGGTCGTGGGCCTATCGGGAAATGCCGGTCAGACCAATTATGCAGCGTCCAAAGCCGGACTCCTGGGATTCACCCGGAGCCTCGCTCGGGAACTGGCATCCCGGAACATCCGTTGCAACGCCATCGCCCCCGGTTACATCGAGACCGATATGACGGGAGCGCTGGATGAGAAGCAGACGACTGCGCTCATGGAGCGTATCCCCATGGGCCGCCTGGGGACTCCGGAGGATATCGCCGGGGTGGCCCGCTTTCTTGCGGGCCCGGCAGCCCGCTACATTACCGGACAGGTTTTTGCGGTGGACGGGGGCATGGTGATGTAGGCCCTCCCCACCGGGATCATCTTCCGACACGACCAACCAATAAAGAGGCGCAAGAATGGCGGACAGCATCGAGGCACGGGTGAAGGAGATCATCGTCAACGAACTGGGTGTGGAGGCCGAGAAGGTCACCACGGAGGCCTCGTTCGTGGAGGATCTCGGCGCGGACTCCCTGGACACCGTCGAGCTCGTTATGGCCTTCGAAGAGGAGTTCGGCGTGGACATTCCGGACGAGGACGCAGAGCAGATGCGGACCGTCGGCGAAGCCGTCGCCTACCTCAAGAAGAGCGAAGAGTCCTGATCGGGACCCCCCCTCGAGGGGATGAACATGGGGACAGGGGCTGAACAGGAATGACGAACCGAGCCGGCAGGGAGGTGGTGGTCACTGGTGTGGGATTGATCACACCGGTGGGAATCGGGGTGGACGCGGCGTGGGACGCCCTTCTCAAGGGTACGTCCGGAGGTAGCGTCGTCAGCCACTTCGAAACCGATGACCGGTACCCGACGCGAATCGCATGCGAGGTGAAGGGGTTCGACCCTTCCGGGGTTCTCGATCCCAAGGAGATCCGTCGCTACGATCGGTTTGCCCAGTTTGCCCTGGTAGCGGCCGAAGAGGCCATGGGGCGGGCGGGGCTCTTGGAGGGTCCCCTGGAGGGGAAGGGGATCGATTCCGGGAGGTTCGGCGTCATCATCGGCAGTGGGATCGGCGGGATCCACACCTTCGAAGAGCAGTGCAAGGTCCTGCAGGAGCGCGGCCCTGGACGGGTCAGCCCGTTCTTCGTCCCCATGTTCATCCCCGACATCGCTCCGGGTCTCATCTCCATTCGGTATGGGGCCAGGGGTGCCAACTTCACCACCGTGTCAGCGTGTGCGTCGTCGGCCCACGCCATCGGAGAGGCCTTCCGGAGCATCCAGCGCGGTGACTCGGATGTGATGATCGCCGGCGGTACCGAGGCCACCATCACGCCCCTGACCATGGCCGGGTTTGCGGCCATGAAGGCCATGTCGACCCGGAATGACGAGCCGGAGACCGCCAGTCGGCCCTTCGACGCCACCCGCGACGGGTTTGTCATGGGCGAGGGAGCGGGCTGTCTCATTCTGGAGGCTCGTGAAGTGGCCGAAGCGCGAGGCGCCACGATCCTGGGACAGGTGGCGGGATACGGCCTCTCGGCCGACGCCTACCACATCACGGCCCCGGCCCCCGATGGAGCCGGAGCCCAGGCCGCCATGCGCATGGCTCTCTCCGACGGGGGCCTGGATACCGCCGAGGTGGACTACGTGAATGCCCACGGAACATCCACCCCCCACAACGACCGCTCCGAGACGGCCGCCATCCGGACCGTTCTGGGACGTCGAGCCGAGGAGATCGTGGTGGGTTCCACCAAGTCCATGACCGGACATCTCCTGGGCGCCGCAGGCGCCGTGGAGGCGGTGGTTTCCGTTCTGGCCTGTCAGCAGGGTAGAATCCCCCCCACCATCAACCTCCGCGAGCCGGACCCGGACTGCGATCTGGATTACGCCGCAGATGGCCCCCGGGAGCGGGAGGTGCGGGTTGCGCTCTCCAACTCCTTCGGGTTCGGCGGACACAACGTCTGCCTGGCCTTCCGCCACTGGGAAGGAGCCTGATTCCACCGGCGGATCCCAGGGGGGCCCCGCTCGACTCGCAGGCGAGCACCCTTCACCATCCACGCCGCCCATCGCTGGAGGTCGCGAATGCGAATCGGGTTCGGTTACGATTCACACGTCTTCGATCCGGAGCGCCCCTGCATCCTCGGAGGAGTCGTCATCCCGGACTCCCCTGGCCTCCGGGGATTCTCCGACGGTGACGCCGTGGCCCACGCCGTCACGGACGCCCTCCTGGGAGCAGCCTGCCTGGGAGACATCGGAACCCACTTTCCGCCGGGGCAGGACGCATGGCGGGGGGCGGACTCCATGGATCTCCTTGGACGGGCCATGGGGTTGGTCCGAGAGGCTGGCTACCGCGTGGGGAACGTTGACGTCACCGTGATCTGTGAGAGCCCTCGAATCGGTCCGGTTGCGGCTGAGATGCGGGCGCGCCTGGCGGAGGTGCTCGGCGTGGCCCACGGCGACGTCTCTGTGAAGGGGAAGACCAACGAGCGCATGGGCTGGGAAGGAGAGGGAAAGGGTCTGGCGGTGCACGCCGTTGCCCTTCTTCGGACATCGTCGACCTGACCGGCGCCACTCCTTGGAGCCGGATCCCCATCTTGCCTACCGGATCGAAGCGTTCCGGGATTACCTCGTCTTCGATCGCGGGGTGGCGGAGCGCACAGTCCAGGCCTACTGCGGCGACCTGCTCCGGCTCTCGGCCTTCCTCCGTTCGCGGGGTCGCCTCGGTCCCGGTGAGGTGGATCACGAGGACCTTCGGGCCTACCTCTTCCACCTGAAGGACCTGGGACGCGCACCCACCACCCTCCGGCGCACCCTCTCCTCCATCCGCAGCTACTTCACCTTCCTTCTGGAAGAGGGGGAGGTGGAGGCCGATCCCTCGGAGCGCCTCGAGTCACCACGGAGCTGGCGACGTCTCCCCACGGTTCTATCCCCCGAAGAGGCCGGCCGCCTCGTGGAGGCGGTTTCCCTGGACACCCCGGTCCACTGGAGAGACCGGGCCATTCTGGAGCTTCTCTACGCCACGGGAATCCGGGTCTCGGAACTCACTTCCCTGAAGATCACCGATGTGGAACCGGATGAGCGGCTCATCACGGTGATGGGGAAGGGAAGTCGCCAACGGGTGGTTCCCTTCGGAGGTCCCGCTGCCGAGACGCTGCGGCGATATGTGAAGCAGGTTCGGCCGGGACTGGATCAGGGTCTCTCCGAAGGGTTTCTCTTCCTGAACCGGAAGGGAACACCCCTCAGCCGGATGAGCGTGTGGACCATCGTACGGGGCGCCGCAGACGCCTCGGGGATCGAGAAGCGCGTGTCGCCCCACACACTCCGGCACAGCTTTGCCACCCATCTCCTGGAGGGTGGTGCGGATCTGGTGGTGGTTCAGGAACTCCTGGGCCACGCCGACATCTCCACCACTCAGATCTACACACATCTGGACCGGAGCTACATCCAGGATGTCCACCGGACCTTCCACCCCAGGCGCTGACGGCAACCCCCCGATCCGACGTCATGAGCCCCGGTAGAGACGCGGGCTGGCCGAATGCGGGACGCCGGGCAGGTGGAAAGGGTCAGGCGCTCAGGGCGAGCCCCCCTCCGACCCCTCCCCTCGGCCCGATCCCGCTTGGGCCTGGGTCACCGGCCGTTCCGCCTCCGGAACCATGGCCAGGAGTTCCTCCAGGGTAGAGGCCTGCTGGAGAAGCTCAACCGCCTTCGACAGCGCCGCGTCCCGACGGAGCTGGACTTCCAGCGACCGGGCCATCAACTCAAGTCGCTCAAAGAGGATCCGTTCCAACTGCCACCCCAGATATTCCCGGACCTCTCCGTCCAGGACATCGGCATCCAGTCCATCCCCGATGAGGCCGTCCACGAAGGCGTCCAGATCCGCCGAGGGGAAACCCTGGGGAACTTCACCCGACTCGCGATATCCCTGAGCGACCCGGAAAGCCGCCTCCTGGAGGCGCTGCTGCAGGGGGATCTCCGCCGAGATGGCCGCATTGAAGAGATCCTGCTCCCGCGAGGTGAGGGTATCCGGTCGAATCTCCAGATCCGGATAGACACCACCACCGCCCCAGATGGTGCGGCCCCCTTCGGAGGTGAAGCGAGGGATGGAATCCGGCTCGATGACGCGGCCATCCCGGTCCCTCGGCCGATTCAGGGACCGCCCACGAGGCGTGAACCACTCCCCCGACGTGAGCCGGATCATGTGATCCCCCGGAAGGGGAATCACGCTCTGCACGCTCCCCTTTCCGAAGGTCCGCTCGCCCAGGACGATGGCCCGATCGTAGTCCTGCAGGGCTCCTGCCACGATCTCCGAAGCCGAGGCCGAGAAGCGATCCACCAACACGATGATGGGCTTGCCATGGGCCCGGGCCGGACGGCGGGCGAAGGCCGACTCCTCCCGGACGTCACCCGTCAGCCCCGGCGTCCGGGACCGGGTCGTGACCAGGGTTGCACCGCGATCCAGGAAGAGATCCGCCAGGTTCAGCGATTCATCCAGGTAGCCGCCGGGATTCCGCCGGAGGTCCAGGATGATCCCCCGGGTGTCATCCAGTTCAGCCAGGACCGAGTCCACCTCGGCGGCGGAGTTCCGGGCGACCCGGTCGAGGTGGATGTACCCCACGTCTCCGAAGATGCGCTCGGACGTCACCGCCGGAATGTGCACCTGATTCCTCCGCATCCGGACGGGAATGGGCTGTGCGATGCCATCCCGCTGTACCTTCACCTCTACCGTGGTCCCGATCTCGCCACGGATATTGTTGGAGGCCTCTCCTACCGTCCACTCGGTGGCATCCTGCCCATCCACCTCGACGATCCGGTCTCCCACCAGAAGGCCCTCCTGATCCGCAGGGGTGTTCCGGAATACGGCCGTGATGGTCACCCGCTCGTTCAACTCGGTGATCTGCACGCCGATCCCCGCATAGTTTCCGGTGCTCTCCTCCTCGAAGGCCCGGACCTGATCCGGGGTCAGGACATCGGCATAGGGATCATCCAGCTCACGGATGAGGCCCCGGATCGCCTTCTCCCAGAGCGCCGAGTCGTCATCTCCGGTGAGGCCGAAATCCCGAATAGCCTGAAGGGCACCGAGGAAAACCTCGGCTTCGATGGATGCGTTGGCATTTCCACGGTCGCGGTCCCCGGATCCACCGAACGGTGTGAACTGCTGCGCGCTCGCCGGACTGAACGAAACCGCGAGCAGGAGGGAGAGTGCGACGGGAAGGAAGCGGGCGATCATGCGGCTATCCACGGTCTTGGGGAGGTGCAGGACAAAGCCTCTCGAGTGATGGGTCCGGTCGAATGAACGCTCCGCCCCACCTCAGGGTTTGGTAAACCGAGATGAAGAAGGCGTTCCCGTTCCGGGCCGTTGCACCGATCCAACGTACACACCCGCTCAGGATCCGCCAGACCTGCCCCACCCGCTCCGGAGAATGGTCAAGCGAACGATCCCGGACCCGAAGGGTTTCAGGACCCGTTGACGCCGGGAACCGGAAGGCCATCCTTGAATGACGTGGAGTTCTCCCGCACCCCCTGCGAACCGTCCCCAACCGTGACACACCCATCTCCATGAGAGTCTCCCTGGCGCAGTTCCATCCTCGGAAGGGGCGGATCCCGGAGAATCTGGACCGGATGGCCGGAATGATCCGGGATCTCTCGGCCCGGTCCGACCTCATTCTCTTCCCGGAAACGGCCGTGTCCGGCTACTTCGTGGAGGGAGCGGTCGGCTCCGTCAGCCGTTCACCCCTGGCCATCGCCACGGCGCTGGGTCCGCCCCCGCCCGACGCCCCCGATGTGATTCTCGGGAGCTACATTCCCGGACCGGACGGTGTGGAGAACGCGGCGGTGCATCTCACCCCCTTCGATGGGGCCTGGCAGGTCCACCACGTCCACAGGAAGCTGTTCCTGCCCACCTACGGCGTATTCGACGAGGCCCGCTTCGTCGTACCGGGTCGAGAGCTCCGAGCCGTGGAAACTCCCCTGGGGCGAATCGGACCCATGGTCTGCGAGGACATGCACCACGCCCTGGTCCCCACCATCCTGGCTCTGGACGGNGCGGAGGTGATGGTCTGCCTGGCCGCGTCCCCGGCCCGGGACCTGGCCCCGGGGCCAGGCATCCCCGGGAGCCTGGATCGGTGGGACGCCGTGGGTCGTTCCATTGCCATGGAGCACTCGGTCCACCTCCTGGTGTGTCATCTGGCGGGAAGTGAAGGGGGTAAGCTTTTTTCCGGTGGAAGTGTGGCGTACGATCCGTCGGGCCGCATCCTGGGTCGGGCCCGCCTCTTCCGTGAAGACGTGCTGGAGGTCGAAGTCGACCGGGGCGCCACCATTCGCTCCCGAAACCGGGCTTCGGTCACATCGGACCTGCGAACCAGACTTCCGGTGCTCATCCGGGCGCTCGACAGGGTCGAAGCGGCCGGCCCGCCCCGGGATGGCCATGGGATCCCCGCCCTCACACCGGGCGACGCACCACCGAGCTCAACAGGCTCCGACCCGGACCGGGCTGGGCCACATGGCCGGACGACCCGCCCCGGGAAACCCGACGGTGACCGGTTTCCCGATCCCGCCGACACGTCCGTCCTGGACCTCGATCTCCCCATGGTGGAAGAGGCGCTGGTCACCTTCCTCCAGCACGAGATCCAGGTACGGCGCGGCTTCCAGAAGGTCGTACTGGGCCTTTCGGGCGGGGTGGATTCGGCGGTGTCGGCGGCGCTGGCGGTCCGGGCCCTTGGGAAGGAGAATGTCCATGCCTTCTTCCTTCCATACCGAACGTCGAGCCCGGAGAGCCTGGAGCACGGAAAGCTGGTGGCGGAGCACCTGGGACTGACGCCCCGGGACATTTCCATTACGCCCATGGTGGACGCCTACGTAGAGGGAGAGGAGGCGGAGATCTCGGACCTGCGCAGGGGCAATCTGGCCGCCCGAACCCGCTTCGTCATCCTCTGGGACCAGTCGGCCCGGCTCCGCGCGCTCCCCCTGGGGACCGGCAACAAGAGCGAACGCCTCCTGGGATACTTCACATGGCACGCCGACGACTCTCCGCCCATCAATCCCCTGGGCGATCTCTTCAAGACCCAGGTGTGGGCCCTGGCCCGGCACCTGGGCATTCCCGAGCCGGTAATCGAGAAGGCACCGTCCGCCGATCTCGTGGAGGGAGTCCATGACAGGGATGAGCTGGGAATCTCCTATACCAGGGCGGATCCGATCCTCCACTGGCTTCTGCTGGACCACACCCCCGGGGAGTTGGAAGCGGCTGGTTTCCCCTCCGCCGAGGTGGAACTTGTGGTGCGCCGCCTCGAGTCCACCCACTGGAAACGAAAACTCCCCACCATCGCCATGGTCTCGTCCACCGGCCTGGGCGAATACTACCTCCGACCCGTGGACTTCTGAGGCCCACCATGCTCCTGGTCATCGACAACTACGACTCCTTCACCTGGAACCTGGTACAGCATCTGGGCGAGTTGGGAGCGGATCCGGTGGTGGTCCGCAACGACGAACACTCGCCGGAGGCCCTGGTGACAATGGCGCCCCGGGCCGTGGTCATCTCTCCGGGCCCNTGCACGCCGGACNAAGCCGGGGTGAGCGTGGAGGTCATCCGTCGACTGGGTCCCACCACGCCCCTCCTGGGGGTCTGCCTGGGCCATCAATCCATTGGGGAGGCCTTCGGGGGGCGCACCGTGCGGGCCCGACGGGTAATGCACGGCAAGATTGGTCTGGTGCGCCACAGCGGAGAAGGGCTCTTCCAGGGGCTCCCGAACCCGCTGGAGGTGACCCGGTACCATTCCCTGGTGACGGATCCCGACGTCCTCCCCGACGAACTGGAGGCCGTGGCCTGGTCGACCGGTGAGGGGGCGTCCGGGGAAATCCAGGCGCTACGGCATCGGAGCTTTCCCATCTGGGGAGTCCAGTTCCACCCCGAATCCCTGTTCTGCCAGGGGGGAAGGGAGCTGCTGGAGAACTTCCTCCGCCTGGTCTGAGAGCAGCGGCGGTCCGAGCGATGGCCTCCATCACCGCCGACGGCTCCTGAGCAGTGCTTCGGTTGCCGTCGATCCACCTTTGCCATAGGTTTATGGCGTGGTTTTTGCATACCCGAGCATGGATCGCGGTCAGGCGGGATCCCGTCTCCAGACCTCGAGACTCCGGGCATTGACGGCGTGACGGCCCCGGTCCGTGCCTTCGCGCGCCTCCGGACGAGTCCCTGATCGGTTGCAGAGGCTGCACAGGCGGCGGGATCCCTCCCTCCGTCCTTCCCCACGGCATGCCTCCGGGGGTGGACACCGGACGGGATGTCGTCAGAATGGAGGGAACCCTGTCCCATCCTTGGGACCGATTCCACCCCTGAGGTCCGACCATGAGCCGAACCGACGATTCGACCAAATACATCTTCGTGACCGGCGGCGTGGTATCGTCGCTGGGTAAGGGCATCGCTGCCGCCTCCCTGGGCCGAATCCTCAAGGAGCGGGGCCTTCGGGTGACCCTCCAGAAGTTCGATCCCTACATCAATGTGGACCCGGGGACGCTCTCGCCCTTCCAGCACGGGGAGGTCTTCGTCACCGACGACGGGGCCGAGACGGACCTGGACCTGGGGCACTACGAGAGGTTCATCGACGAGTCCCTCTCCCAGGACAACAACATCACCACGGGCCGGGTCTACCAGTCCGTCATCGAAAAGGAGCGCCGAGGGGACTATCTGGGCTCCACGGTTCAGGTGATTCCCCACATCACCGACGAGATCAAGGCCAACATCCGGAAGCTCGCCCCGGAGCACGACGTGGTGATCACCGAGATCGGGGGCACGGTGGGGGATATCGAGAGCCTCCCCTTCCTGGAAGCGATCCGCCAGTTCCGCCAGGAGGTGGGGCCCGAGAACGCCATCTACATCCACCTCACCCTGGTGCCCTACATCGCCGCCGCCGGGGAACTCAAGACCAAGCCGACCCAGCACTCGGTCCGGGAGTTGATGCAGATCGGGATCCAGCCGCAGATCCTGATCTGCCGGGCCGAGCACCCCCTGGACGAGGAGATCCGGCGGAAGATCGCCCTCTTCACCAACGTGGACGCCCGTGGCGTGGTGGAGGCGCGGGACGCCGAGTCCATCTACCAAGTCCCCCTGGATCTCAGGAGGCAGGGGTTGGACGACTACGTCCTGGAGCTGCTCGGGCTCGAGGCCCCGGCCCCGGACATGACCCGGTGGGAAGAGATGACGGAGCGGATCACCCGGCCTTCGCGGGGGACGGTCCGCATCGCCGTGGTAGGCAAGTACACGGAGTTGGTGGACTCGTACAAGTCCATCCAGGAATCCCTCATCCACGGGGGCATCGCCCACGATGTGGGGGTCGAGATCGACTGGCTCTCCTCCGAGGAGTTCGAGGGGGCGGATCCAGGTCCTCACCTGGCTCCCTATCACGGTCTCCTCATCCCCGGCGGCTTCGGCCCCCGGGGTGTGGAGGGAATGCTCCAGGCCATTCGGTACGCCCGTACCGAGGGGATGCCCTTCTTCGGCATCTGCCTGGGGCTGCAGTGCGCCGTGGTGGAGTATGCCCGGAATGTCTGCGGTCTGGAACAGGCCCATTCCGTGGAGTTCGATCCGGGCTCGCCCCATCCGGTCATCTGCCTCATGGATTCGCAGCATGAGGTCATCCACAAGGGAGGCACCATGCGCCTCGGGGCCTACCCTGCCACCTTGACGCCCGGCTCCCGCACGCATGCCGTCTACGGCTCCACCGAGATCTCCGAACGGCATCGCCACCGCTACGAGGTGAACAATGGATACCGGGGGCATCTGGAAGAGGCCGGCATGGTTCTGAGCGGACTCTCCCCGGACGGCAAACTCGTGGAGATGATCGAACTTCCGGATCATCCCTGGTTCATCGGGTGCCAGTTCCACCCCGAACTGAAGAGCCGCCCCACCCGGGCGCACCCCCTCTTCGCGTCCTTCATCGGGGCCGCCACGGAGGTGGCCGGAATCGTGGAGGCGGCCGAGCGGACGGACACCGGGGTTGGAGTCGTCTCCCGGTGACCTTCCTCATCCGGCGAAAGCGGAGCAGTGCGGCAGGTGTCGCCATGCCCACCGGCCCGGTCCCGCCCACCACCGGGCGTCCGGAGCGCCTCTCGGGGCGCGAGCGGATCCCCCATGCCCTGGCGAAGCGGATCCGGCTCGTGGTTCTGGATGTGGACGGTGTCCTGACGGACGGCGGCGTATACCTGGGAGAATCGGGCGATGGATCTCCCATGGAGCTCAAGCGGTTCCATATCCAGGATGGGATCGGGATCCGCTTTCTCCGGGACGCCGGGATCCAGATCGCGCTCATGTCGGGCCGGCCCTCCCCGGCGACCCGACTCCGGGCGGAGGAGTGGGGCCTGGAAGAATGCATCCAGACCGAGTCCGGTGTGAAGATGCCGGCCATGCTAGACCTCATGCGACGCCTGGAGGTGACGTGGGACGAGGTCGCCATGCTGGGCGACGATCTCCCGGACCTCCCCCTCCTCCGGAGGGTGGCACTCCCGGCCGCCGTGGGGAACGCCGTGACGGAAGTGCGTCGGGAGGTCCTATTCACGACCCGTCGGGAGGGCGGGCAGGGAGCCGTCCGAGAATTCGCTCGGCTTCTTCTGGAAGCGAGAGGGGAGTGGGAGAGCCTGGTGAACGCCTACTGCACCGAGAGATCCGAAGGATGATGTCACTCTGGAGAACCATTCATCGACGCCCTGGAGATCGCCGTGCCCGGGAAACCGGGGAAGGCCATCTCCCAGGGATCGGGCGTCCGTGATGCGAATCCCGCTCCTCTGGGCCCTTCTCCTTCTCATGGCGGTTGTCGTGGGGTGTGACGAGGAATCGGAAATCGCCACCGTGTCCGCCGAGATGGCGGCCATGGATGCGGACTTCATCGTCCTGGGTGGGGAGCAGTTCGTGAGTCAAGACGGCACCACCGAGGTCCATCTCGTCTACGATACCGCCTTCCAGTGGAATGACTCGGTGAGCGCGGCCCTCCGAAGGATGGAGCTCACCGTCTTCCTGGAAGATGGCACGGAACGGGCCCGGGTCACGGCCGATCGGGGATGGCTTGACCAGTCCTCCGATCAGATGATCGCCCGAGGCAACGTTCTGGTGGTGGTTCCCGAGGACCGGCGGACCATTCGAACGGAAGAGCTGCACTATGACCCTCGGATCGGCCAGATCTGGAGTGACTCCGCCTTCGTCATGGAGATCCCCGGGCAACCTCCACTCCGAGGTGTCTCCTTCAGTTCGGACCTGGAGTTCCGAAACTTCCAGGCACGGGGTCGGCGGCCATGACCCCCGTTGCCCCCCGGTCTGAACGGACTCCGCCACCGGCGTACCGGTTCTCCCATGTCCGAAGCCCCGGGGTCCGAGTCGCGGCGAACTCACTATCGGTGATCCTCCTGGGATGGATCTTCATGGTACTTGGCGCTGTCACCGTCTCGGCGCAGGAGCTTGGCACCGACTGTGAACTGAGGGAATACACCTCCATCCGCTCCAGTGAGGCCGTGCCCGGGGCCCGGGTCACCTGGTTGGCCGGCCCCTTCCTCGTCTGTCCCGACGGGACCCGGATTCGCTCCGATTCAGCGGTGGTCTACGAACAGACCCGGCGAGCCGAACTCATCGGGTCCGTCGACTTCCAGAGCGAGGGGCGGAGGCTCAACGCCCGACTCGCCGACTACTTTGAGCGGGAAGCCCGCCTCTTCGCCCGCGGCGATGTGGTTTTCCGGGATCCGGCGCGGGGAAGCGAGGTCCGGGGTGACACCATGGTCTACCTCGGGGAGACTCCCCTGCGCCGAGAGGAGCGGCTCACCATGACTGGAGGACGCCCCGAAGCGCTCCTGTCACCTCCAGCCGACGCAGGCGATCCCGCCGTCACACCCTATCGTGTGCTTGGGGAGCGACTGCGCTTCGAGGGCGAGCGGTTCTTCTGGGCCGACGACGACGCGGAGGTCTATCGGGACGACCTGGAGGCCTCCGCCGATTCCCTCGTCTTCGATCGGGAAGGGGGGCTCCTCTTCCTGAACGGCAATGCCCGCCTCCAGGCGGACGCCACCATGGAGGGGGGGCAGATCACCCTGGTCATCCCCGACGACGTTCTCCAGTCGGTCACCATCCGCCGGCGGGGACGTCTCATGACCGAGGACCTGGACCTGGTGGGCGAGGAGATCCGGATCGATCTGGACGACGAGAAGATCCAGCGCCTCGTCGCCGTGCACCGGGAAGCTGAGGTGAGCGGCGGCGACCCGCCCCCCCGTCCCCGAGCTCTCACCGCCGACTTCCGGCTCGAAGCCGACTCCATCGACGTGCAGTCCCCCGACGAGATCCTGGAGACCGTCCACGCCGCGGGGCGGGCCCGAGGAGAGACCCTGGCCCGCGGTCCACGCCCGGCCCCCCTTGAGGTCCCCACCGCTCCCGGAGAAGAGCCGGACCCCGATTCCGACCCGGATCCCGACGACCCCGACACCGACCCGGAGCCGGCCCCACCCCCCTCCGACGAGCCGGACTCTGACCCGGCCGCGGTGCGGGAGGATGGCGGCTTCCGCGTGGATCGGGACTGGATCGAGGGTGACGTCATCGTGGCCACCTTCGAAAGACTCATCCAGGAGGAGTCCGCGGAGCTCGATGTGGAGCCTTCCCTCGAGAGTGATGACGGCGCTCAAGGCCCCCAGTATCGTCTGGCCCGTCTGGACGCCACCGGAAACGCGCGAACGCTCTACCGCTCCCCACCCCAGGAACGGAGCGACGAGCCCCTGCCCGTCGACACCGACGGAGCCCCCCTGTGGTCCATCAGCTATATCGTGGCTCGACAGATCTCCATCCACCTCCTGGACGGAGCCGTGGACCGGGTGGAGGCGCGGGAGCAGGTGGTCGGCATCCAACTGGAGCCGGACCGACCGGGCCTCGATGAGGACCAGGACCCAAGAGAGGAGAACGAATGAGCGACGATCATCGTTCCGACCTTCTACCCCAGCTTGAACCCGCAGCGGGGGACCCGGCCCCAGCGGATTCCGTCTCGGGGGACCCGGCCCCAGCCGAAGCCGAACCTGTGGAGGGGATGGTGCGCCGGGCCCTCACCATCCCTGGCAACAGCGTCTTCCGCGCCGAGGGGCTCACCAAGATCTACTCGGGTCGGAAGGTGGTGAATGACGTGGCCATCCAGGTCCAGCAGGGCGAGATCGTGGGTCTCCTGGGACCCAACGGTGCCGGAAAGACCACGACGTTCTACATGATGGTGGGGCTCATCAAGCCCGATCGGGGAAAGGTCTTCCTGGACGACCGGAACCTCACCCGGACCCCCATGTTCCGGCGGGCCCGGCTGGGCCTCGGTTACCTGGCCCAGGAACCGTCCATCTTCCGCAAGCTGACGGTGGAGCAGAACGTCATGGCCATCCTCGAGACCACGCGGGTGCCCCGACGGGAGCGGAAGGAACGGGTGGAACGGCTTCTCGAAGAGCTTTCCATTGCTCATCTTAAGAAGAGCAAGGCCTACGCACTCTCCGGCGGTGAGCGTCGACGTCTGGAGATCACCCGCGCCCTGGTGCAGCAACCCAAGTTCATGCTCCTGGACGAGCCCTTTGCCGGAATCGATCCCATCGCCGTCAACGACATCCAGCAGATCGTGGCCGGCCTGAAGGAACGCAACATCGGAGTGATCATCTCAGACCACAACGTGGAGCAGACCCTGGATATCGTGGATCGGGCCTACATCATGTACGAGGGCCGGATCCGGGTGAGCGGCACCGTATCCGAGCTCGTGTGGAACGACGAGGTGGCAGAGATCTACCTGGGACCAACCCTGACGCATCGCATGCGCCAACGCTACGATCCTCCCACCCCCACCGAATGAGCGGCTTCAGCAACAGGCTCTATCAGAGCACGGAACTCCGACAGGAGATGAAGATCAACCCTCGCCTCTATCAGGCGATGGAGTTGCTCTACATGCCCCTCTTGGATCTCCAGGCCCATCTGAAGCAGGAGCTCACGGAGAATCCCTTCCTGGAGATGAGCGAAGCCGACGTCCAGGAAGATGTGAGCATCGACGAGGAGGGAAGTGAGGAGAAGGACGAGAACGAGATCGACTGGGAAGAGATCCTGCTGGACGGGTTTGACGCCGGCGGGAGCCGCGCCCAGTACGAAGAGACGGAGCGCCACGATCCGACCCCGGTGGAGACATCGGACCTCCGTGATCACCTGCTCGAGCAGCTCCACCACCTCCCCATCACCGATCGGGAGGTCCGGATCGGCGAGGAGATCATCGGGAACATCGACGATGATGGATTTCTGTCCTGCAGTCTCGACGAGGTTGTGGAAGGGGTGAATGGATGGCTGGTGGACATCCGAACCGTCGCACAGGAGCGAGCCGCGGCCATTTCCGACACCCAGGAGCGTGCCGAGGAGGAGGCGGAGGTGGCGGAGCTCTTCCGGGATTACGCCATGGACGAGGCCGAGGCCATGCTCACCGTGATCCAGCGGATGGATCCGGCCGGCGTCGGGGCTCGGGACCTCCGGGAAAGCATCCTGATCCAGCTCCGTGAGCGAGACCTGGAAGACACACTCGCATATACACTTATTCGATCACTTCGACGACTTCCTGAGCCATCGCTGGACCGAGCTGGGGCGAGCCGTCGGGGTTTCCGCCCGCGAGGTCCAGAACGCCGCGGATCAGGTGGCGAAGCTGGATCCCAAGCCGGGCATCCAGTACGGACCCGACCGGGATCCATACATCATCCCCGATCTCATCGTAGAGAAGATCGACGGGGAGTATCACGTGTTCCTGAACGACACGAGCCTTCCCCGCCTACGTCTCTCCCGCTCCTACCGGGAGGTGGCGCAGGACCGGGGCAAGTACAAGGGGGAGAACAAGGAGTTCATCGCCAGTAAGCTCAACTCCGCCAACTGGATGATCCAGGCCATCGAGCAGCGCCGAAAGACCATGCTCAAGGTCATGAACTTCATTGTGGATCGGCAGCGGGAGTTCTTCGAGAAGGGCATTCAGTTTCTCCGCCCCCTGACGCTGCGGGAGGTGGCGGACCACATCGAGATGCACGAATCCACCGTCTCCCGGGTCACCAACGAGAAGTACGTTCAGACACCCCGGGGAGTCTACCATCTCAAGTTCTTCTTCTCCAGCGGACTCTCCACCACCTCCGGACAGGACATCTCGGCCCGGGGGGTGAGGGACAAGATCCGCAAGCTGGTGGATCAGGAGAATACCAAGAAACCGCTGACCGACCAGAAGATCGTGAACCTCCTGGAGACCGATGGGATCCAGATCGCGCGCCGGACCGTGGCCAAGTACCGGGACCAGCTGGGAATCCTCCCGGCCCGAATGCGAAAGCGTGTCTGAGATCGCCCGGGGCGTACCGGATCCCGCATCGACCCTCCCCGACGAACTCCGCTGGAACTTCGCCGTGGTCATTCCGGCCTACAACGAAGCGCCGGTCATCCCCGATCTGGTCCGGGAACTCCGCGCGGCCTTCCGGGAGCATGGGTTGGAAGGGGAGGTGCTGCTGGTGGACGACGGGTCCACCGACGGCACGGCCGATCTGGCGCGAGCGCACGGGTCGGACTGGCCGGCGTTCCGGGTGCTTCGCCACGGCCGGAATCTGGGCAAGACGGAAGCCATGGTCACCGCAGCCCACGCCACCGACCGCGCCGTTCTCGTCCTCTTCGACGCCGATCTCCAACACTCTCCCCATGAGATCCCCCGTTTTCTCGAGCGCATGGGGCAGGGATGGGACATCGTCTGCGGGCGCAAGGTGGGGCACTATGACAAGCGGGCCGTCTCCTCGGTCTACAACCGGCTCTCCCGGCGGCTCTTCGATATTCCCGCGTCGGACCTGAACTCCATGAAGGCCTTCCGGGCCTCCATCCTCCAGGAGATCCCGCTTCGCCACGACTGGCACCGCTTCTTCGTGGTCCTCGCCGCCGATCGAGGTCACACCCTGACCGAGCTGGACATTGAACTTCACCCTCGGCGGGCCGGTGAGTCCAAGTATCAGGGCCTCTGGCGGGTGCTGGTGGGAGTCATGGATCTCCTCTCGGTCTGGTTTCTCCTGGCCTTTTCCAGAAAACCCCTGCTCCTGTTCGGGACCGCCGGCGCAGGCCTGGCCGGGGCGGGGGTCCTGGTGGGGCTGGTGGCGGTCTACCTCCGGCTCTTCCACGGCGTCGGCTTCCGTCCTCTCCTGACCCTGGTCCTCCTCCTGGTCACCGTCGGGGTGACCATCTTCGGCTTCGGCCTCCTGGCGGAGATGGTGGCCCAACTCCGTCAGGAGCTGGATCAACTCCGCCGTCGCCTGCGGGAGGGCCGCTGATGGGCAGAACCGAGGGTGGGATCCTCGTGGTGGTGGGGACCCGCCCGGAAGCCATCAAGATGGCTCCGGTGGTCCACGCCCTCCGCACTCGGATCCCCACCGTACCGGTTCGCCTCCTCCTCACCGGTCAGCACGACACCCTGGCCACCGACGTCCTGCGGAGCTTCGGCCTCACCCCCGACGGAAACCTGGGGATCATGCGTGAGGCTCAGACTCTCTACGACGTGGCGCAGGGATGCCTCCTGGGAATCCGGGACGAGGTTCGAGGCCGGAGGCCCCGCCTGGTCCTGGTACAGGGCGACACCGCCAGCGTCTTCTTCGGTGCCCTCACGGGCTTCTTCGAAGGGATTCCGGTGGGGCACGTGGAGGCCGGACTCCGGAGTGGGGACCTGTCCCGCCCCTTTCCGGAGGAGGGGTTCCGGCGCATGACGGGTGTGCTGGCCCGACTCCACTTCGCTCCCACGACCGGGGCGGCGGAAAACCTGCGGCGGGAAGGCATTCCCGACGACTGGATCCATGTCACCGGCAACCCCGTGGTGGACGCCCTCCTGGACATCACCCGAAGGGGGGGCGAACCCCGGGACCCCGACCTGAACGCAGTGCTCTCCGCCGGTCATCGCTTTGCCCTCCTCACCACCCATCGCCGGGAATCGTGGGGAGCGCCGCTGGATCGGATCCTGACGGCGGCGTTGCGGCTCGTGGACGAGACCCCCGAGCTACGGCTTCTCGTTCCGGTCCACCCGAACCCCCGGGTTCGGGAGCCGGTGACCCGGAGCCTGGGGCGCCATCCACGAATCCACCTCACCCCACCTCTCGGCTATGAGGACCTGGCGCTGGCCCTTTCCCGAGCTGCCCTGGTCCTGACCGACTCCGGCGGAATCCAGGAGGAGGCTCCTACCTTCGGCGTCCCGCTCCTTGTCCTCCGGGAGGTGACGGAGCGGCCCGAGGGTGTCGAGGCCGGGGTCGCCGAACTGGTGGGCTCCCAGGTGGAGCGGATCCTGGGTGCCGCGCACCGGGCACTCTCCGCCGCCGACCACGGACGGGAGCATCGACGCCGAGCCAATCCCTACGGGGACGGCAAGGCGGGCCTACGAATCGCCGGCATCGTGGCGGAGTTCCTCGGGGCCGGACCATGAGGATCCTGCTCCACTGCGTCTACTACCCTCCCGAGGTGGGCGGACTCGAGAGCCATGTGGCCGAGCTGGCCCGGGGTCTGGTGGAGGTCGGCCACGACGTGCGGGTCGTGACCTCCCGATCCCTCCCGGGCGTCCCCACCGACGAGGTGGTGGACGGTGTCCGGGTCCGCCGAACCTGGTTTCCCTCGCGCTCGCCACTGGGCTGGATCCTCCACTCCCTGGGATCCCTGCCGGTGACCCTGCGGTGGGCCCGGTGGGCCGACGTGGTCCACGCCCAGGCCTTCGCCTCCGTCCTACCCTGCCATCTGGCGGCGCGCCGACATGGCCGTCCGCTGGTGACCACGCTCCACACTTCCCACTTCCTGGTACGGGCCCGCTCCCGCCTCTGGCGCCCCATTCTGGCCGGGCTGGTCCGACGATCGGACCACACCCTGGCCGCCAGCGTGGAAATCGCCCGGGTTGGGGCAGGGCTTGCCCCGGGACTCCAGGTGGAACCTCTCACCAACGGCGTGGATACGGACCGGTTCAGGCCCGTGACTCCAACGCTGCCGCCGGAGCCCGGGGTGCGCCGGATCCTGGTGCCCCGGAGACTCTTCCCCAAGAACGGGGTGGAGTACCTCATTCGCGCCCTTCCCCTGGCGGTGCGGGACGAGCCCGGGGTGCAGGCCATCCTGGTGGGCGACGGGCCGGAGCGGGAGCGCCTGGAGGCCCTGGCCAGGGAGCTGGGCGTGGCAGACCGGGTTCGCTTCCTGGGGGGTCGACCCCATGGCCAGATGCCGGGCCTCCTCAGCTCAGGGGAGGTAGCGGTGTTTCCCTCCCTCATGGAGGCCACATCGGTGGCGGCGCTGGAATGCATGGCGTGCGGCGTTCCCGTGGTGGCGAGCCGCGTCGGTGGACTCCCCGAGATCGTGGACCGGGAGGTGGGTCGACTGGCCGAGCCCGCCGATCCCGAGTCGCTGGCCCACGCCATCGTCGACCTCCTCCGGGATCCGGAGCTCACCGAAGTGGGGCTTCGGGCCCGGGCCCGTGTGGTGGACCACTGGAGCAACGCCCGACTGGTGAGGCGGCATGAAGAGATTTACCGGAAAGTGGGTGCAGGGACACCGACATCGCCCAAAACAGAAGCCTCGGGGACGAACTGATGGCTGACGGCAAGGATCGGAAGGGAAGGGCACCCCGCCGACGAACCGGGCGGGACCGCTCGGAGCGGAGGACGGGTGAGGAGAGGGGGGCTCGCCGGTCGTCGGGAACCCCGGACGGGACGGCGCCGGAGCTGACCGGAACCCTGGACCGGATCCCCCTCTGGCTGACCCTGGTGGTCTTCGCCGCGGTGACGCTGGGGCTCTTCCGGGAATTCGTCTTCTCCGATCAGATGCTGGTGGGACAGGACACGCTGGCGCTGGGGTACATGGCCCGGGCCTTCTTCTCCGACGCCCTGCAGACCACGGGCTTTCCCCTGTGGAACCCCATCATCCTGGGCGGTACCCCCTTCCTGGAGTCGCTGGCCGGTGGAGATTCCCTCCACCCCATCTCCGTGGCCCTTCTCTACCTCATGGAGACGTACAGGTCCCTGGGGTGGAAGCTGGTGATCCACGTCTTCCTGGCCGGGGTCGGCATGTACGGGTGGCTCCGGACCCTGGGGGGGGGAGGTCTCACGGGGCGCCGCCCTCATCGGGGGGCTGGGCTTCCTCCTGGCCCCCTACATGGTGACGCTGGCTTTCCCCGGGCACGACGGGAAGATCTTCGTAACCGCCATGACGCCCTTCCTCTTCTGGACCATGGAGTGGTTCCTGGCCCGCCGCGGGTGGCTTCCCCTGGCAGTCATGGCCGGCGTCATCGCCCTGGTGATCCTCTCCACGCACTTCCAGATGGCCTACTTCCTCTTCGGGGCGGCGGGCGTCTACATGGCGGTTCGCTGCCTGCAGTTGGCGAGGGAAGAGGGCCAGGGGAGGGGTCCGGCCGGCGCCGCTTCCTCCTTCGGCGCCTTCCTCCTCTTCTCGGTGCTGGGCGCCGGGATCACGGCGGTGCAGCTCCTTCCGGCCGTGGACTACGTGACCGAGCACTCCCGCCGTGCCGCCACCACCGTGGAGGCCGATGCGGCAAGGGGCGTCGCCTTCTCCTCTTCCTGGTCCCTCCACTGGGAGGAGGCGGTGAGTCTGGCCGTCCCCGAGTTCATCGGGAACAGCGCCGGGACCACTGAATGGACCACCGACACGTACTGGGGCCGAAATCCCTTCAAGCTGAACCACGAGTACCTGGGCCTGGTCCTGCTCCTCCTGGCTTCGCTCTCCTTCGCCGGAGGCAGGCTCCCCTGGGTGAGATGGAGCCTCACCGGCATCGGCGTTCACCGCGCTCCTCTTCGCCCTGGGCCAGAATACCCCGGTATGGCGGGTCTTCTATGAGGCGGTTCCCGGGATCTCCCTCTTCCGTGCGCCCTCCATGGCCATCTTCCTCACCGGATTCGTGGTGGCCACCCTGGCGGCATTGGGAGTGGACCGGGGCGCCCGCATGGTGGAAGAAGGAAGGGGCGCCACCGTACTCAAGATCCTGGGCAGCGGGGCGGGGCTCCTGATCCTGGGCTTCCTCCTGGCCGCCACCGGGGCGCTCTCGGCGCTGTGGACCTCGGTCATCCATCGGGGAATCACGCCAGGGCAACTGGAGGCCCTGGGGAACGCCGAGCCACATATCGTCCGGGGGTTCGGAGTGGCTACGGCCCTGGCGGTCCTGGTGGCGGGAGCCTGGGCGGCGGTGTCTCGCCGTCTTCTTCCCGCTGCACTCCTGGTCCCCATTCTGGCCCTCCTGGTGACAGCGGACCAGTGGCGGGTGAACGAGCCCTTCCTGGAGGTCATGGACTACCGGAGCTTCGCCGCCCCCGACGCCAACATCCGCTTCCTCCTGGAGCGGCAGGCCCAGGAGGATCCGTTCAGGGTCCTCTCCTTCGCCCGGGCCGGCCAGGATGTGGAACCGGGGATGCACGGCCTGGAGTTGGCGGCGGGGCACCACCCCAACGATCTGGGGCGCTACCGGGACCTCATCGGGATGGAGGGGAGCGGGCTACCGGAGAACCTGGCCCGATTCAATCCCAACCTCCTGGCCATCCTGAACATACGCTACATCCTCTGGCCCGACTTCCAGTTCGGCCCCCTGGAGGGGAGTGAGCCGCTGAGCGCCCTCCAGTTCGCCGACGGCCGGATCTTCACCTCCGTGCACCCGTCGCCCTCCCTCCCGCGCGCCCGGGTGGTGGGCGACGCCCTGGTGGTGGATTCCGACCGGACGCTGGACACGGTCCTGGACCTCAACCGGTACGATCCGAGCGTTCAGGTAGTACTTGAGGAAGATCCACCTATCCCACTGGGCGGACGTCACATACAGGGTCAGGTATCCTGGATCGAAAGGACTCCGAACCGCCTGGTCTTCCAGGTCTCCGCCACCGGTCCCGCCCTGGTGGTCCTGGCCGAGAACTGGTTTCCCGCCTGGCGGGCCACGGTGGACGGCATGGAGACACCCGTCCTCCGAGCCGACCACACCCTGAGGGCGATGGCGGTCCCCGGTGGGACTCACCGGGTGGAGATGTGGTTCGATGCTCCCCTGGTCCGGATCGGTCTCTGGATCTCCCTCCTTTCGTTGGCGCTGGTCCTGGCCGCTGCGGCGGTGGATCTGGCCCGGCGGCGCGGGAGCGGATGACCCCGACCGGGGGCACCGGTCCGGGCGTCCCGCCGGCGGCGTCCGGCCCTGGGCGTGGGGCTGGACGGACGACCCTCAAGTGGGGGATCCAGATTGCGCTGACGGTCCTGGTCACCTGGGTGATCGCACGCCAGCTAGGCGTCACCCTGGAAGAGGCCCTGAGCGTCCGTCCGGCGGTACCGGATCCTCGCCTCGGGCTCCTGACCGCCTCGGTCCTGCTCCTGTTGGCGGGATTCATGGCCTCGGCCCGCCTCTGGGGAGCCATGGTCCGGGAGCTGGGTGGGGCGGACCCGGGCCTCTGGGGATCCTTCCGGATCGTCATGACCGCCAACCTCGGACGGTACCTTCCCGGGAAGGTCTGGCAGGTCGCCGGCCTGGTCGTCCTGTCGCGGCGGGCGGGGATCCCCGCCACCCTGGGAACGGGGGCAGGCGTTGTGGGACAGGCCTTCCATCTGACTGGCGCCCTGGTGGTGGGATCCGGGGCCATGGTGGCCATGGTGGCCGACGCGGGGTGGGCGGTACGAACCGGTCTGGGACTTCTGGTCGTGGCGGCCCTTGCCGCCTCGGTTCCGGCGCTGATCCACCAGGCATTCCGCCTCGCCTACCGCCTCGTGGGGCTCGACCCCCTCACAGCGCCCCGGCCCGGCGGGTGGTTCGGACCGCGCTGGATCGCGCTCCATACCGGGATCTGGTGCATCTACGGGCTCTCGTTCTGGCTCTTCGTCATCGGCCTCGGCCTCGATGTGGAGGTGCGGATGGCCATCCCGGTCTTCGCCGCAGCCTACCTCCTGGGCTATCTTGCACTCTTCGCGCCGGCGGGGATCGGCATCCGCGAGGGGGTGCTCATCGCGCTGCTGCGACCTTCGCTGGGAGCCGCCGCCGTGGGGGTGGCCGTCCTGGCCCGGCTCTGGATGACCGCGGTAGAACTCCTGCCCGCCGGTGGCCTGGCGCTCTGGGAGACCTTCAGGACGAAGGAAGGCGGAAGCGCAGGGCGCCCGACCCGGAATCACACAGGAAACGATGTCTGAGGAATCCAGCACCAGGAGTGGGGCTCAGTCCCCTCGAACCAGCTCCGCACCACCCCGGAACCGCCCGGTGAACAACACCCCTGGGGCGGCCGGGAATGGCGGGGGCGATGTATCCTCCAGGGGGGAGGGGAAGACCCTTGTGGTCATGCCCACCTTCAATGAGCGGGAGAATCTCCCCCGAATCGTCCCCGACGTCCTGGCCACGGACAACGGCATCGACATCCTGGTGGTGGACGATAGCTCCCCCGATGGGACCGGCGAAGTGGCCGAGGGGCTGGCCAGGGAGTTTCCGGGAAGGGTCCATGTTCTCCATCGGGCCGGAAAGGAGGGGCTCGGCAAGGCCTACATCGCCGGTTTCCGGTGGGGCATCGCCGCCGGCTACGACCGGCTCTGCGAGATGGATGCCGACCTCTCCCACCCTTCCTCGGCGCTTCCCGTCTTCATCGAGGCCGCCCGGGAGGTGGATTTCGTCATCGGGAGTCGCTATGTGGGGCGCCGTGTGACGGTGGTGAACTGGCCCATGGGCCGGCTCCTGATCTCCTATTTTGGTAGTTGGTACGCCCGAACCATTACGGGACTCCCGGTTTCCGATGCCACGGGAGGCTTCAACCTCTTCCGACGCGAGGTACTGGAGACCATCGACCTGAATCGGATCCAGACCAACGGCTACAGCTTCCAGATCGAGCTCAAGTACCGGGCCTGGAAGAAGGGATTCCAGTTCCAGGAGGTCCCCATCATCTTCACCGAACGGGACCAGGGCGAATCAAAGATGTCCAAGTCCATCATCGTTGAAGCGGTCTGGAAAGTCTGGAAACTTCGTCTTCTGGATCTGACCAGACGCCTCTGAGCACCCCCCGTGATACCCATCCAGACCCGACTACCCCCAGCACGAGTCCCATGGCCCTGACCGACCTCCTCTACCGGTGTCCGCTCTGCGAACGCGACCCACTCCCGGGGAAGGGGACTGAGGCCCACTGCCCGGACTGCGGAGCCCGTTTCTCCGCTGTCAGGGGAGGGGGGGTCACGGTTGCCCAACCCGGTCACCCAACGACCCGACGCACTGCCCTCGAGCTTGCCATGGCCCTTGAACTCCCGTCCGACACCGGTGCTTCAGGGGACGTTGTTTCCGGCCCGGGCGCCGGGGGCGCCCTGGTTGCACCGCTCCGGCCGATCCGGGAATCCCGCGCCCGGATCAAGATCGCCACCGGGCAAACACCCATCCGCTTCCAGGGACAGGTGCTCGGATTCATGGAGACGTTCGGTGCAACCCGGGAGGGGCTCCTCCGCCTGGAAGACGATGCCCTGATCTTCCAGACCGATTCGGGCCACGCCACCGGTGGGATGCATCAACCTGAAGTGGATCGGTGGCCCCTGGACCGGATCCTTTCCGTTCAGGCCTCATCGTCCAGCGTACAGATCACCACCCGGGAGAAGGGTCTGGTGAGTATCAAGGTACAAGACGAATCCATTCGCCTCTGGGAACTCCTGATCCACCGGACCATCCAGGAGGTGTGGCATGCCCGGGGCTGGGGCCGCATCGTAGAATTCCAACCCCGTATCCGAGCGGAATGAAGTGAAGACTCCTTCCATGCACCCCCTCTACCGCATCCTGACACCCCCCTCCCGGTGGTTCGTCAAATCCTCGGCCCGGATTCATGTGGAGGGGGTGGAAAACATGCCCCGGGCTGGAGGGTTCCTCCTCCTCCCGAACCACCAGAGCGCCCTGGACCCCTTCGTCGTCCAGTCGTTCTGTCCGCGCCCCATCCACTCCATGACCAAGAGCACCCAGTTCGGCGTGCCCGTGGTTCGGTGGATCCTCCCACGGATCGGGGCCTTTCCCGTCCGTCGCTTCCAGGTGGATCCCCAGGCTGTGCGCACCGCACTCCGGCTCCTGGAGGGTGGAGCGGGCGTATGCATCTACCCGGAAGGAGAACGGACCTGGGACGGCAGCATCCAACCGTTCCGACGGGGGACCCTCCATCTGGCGCTCCGGGTCGGCGTCCCCATCATCCCCGTGGGCCTGAATGGGATGTTCGACCTGTGGCCCCGATGGCTGGGCAAACCGCGACCGCGGCCGCGGGTCACCCTCCGATTCGGGGAACCGTTGGAATTCGGAGCGATCCGGGATCGGCGCCGCCGTCAGGAGATGCTGCCGGAGCTGGAGGTGCTCCTGGCCCAGCGCCTCGCCTCACTCTCCCAAGCGCCCGTATCGGAGAGTCTCCAGCAACGGGTCGGGGAGGCCCGAGGGGGAAGGGGCTGACTCAACGGCGGCCCAGGGGGATCCGGACGGTAGCCAAGGGGTGGTCCGGAGGACGGGGAGAACCGGCGCCCTCATCAACTTTACATAATACATATTATACGAACCTGGGGAATCGGTGTGGAAAACTCGGTTTTTCCCACCGCCCCCGGGAAAACCGGTCCGAGCAGGCTCGCCACACACACAGTCGGCCACCTCTCCAAAGTCGCCCACTTCCCCCCACGTCGGACCCCATAGGTCCGCTCCTTCCAGGCCACGGTTCCTCCCAGCCGAAGTGGCCCGGCTCGATCCCGCATCGCCCGATCATCCCCGCCTCCCGACCACCCGACCACCCCCGACCACGTCACCTGTCGTGGCAGATCCATCCCCCCGGAGCCGATCCCTCACCGGGGGGCACAAAAAAAAGGCCCCGAGGACTCTCATGGAGTCCTCGGGGCTTACGCGGGCCGCCATCTGGAGCGCGATCCTCAGGGCATGTCCCCTCCGGTGAGCTCAGCCAACCGCATCTGGTAGAGATTCCGGGTCACCTCGTCATTCTCATCCAGCTGATCCATGGCACGCCGGTAAGCCTCGACGGCGGCCGTGGTGTCGTTCAGCGCCAGATGGCTGCGGGCCAGCCCCTCCGCGGCGTCCCGGCGCTGGAAGCGGAGCTCCGCCCGTTCGGCCAACTGCCCGTAGATGTCGGCTGCTCCCTGCCAATCCTCGGCGGCTTCCTTAGCCACAGCCAGCAGAGCCGTGGCCTGGACCCGAAGCGGATCCCGGAAGGACGGCGCCACCTCGGAGAGGACCGCCACCGCTTCATCTGGTTCGCCTTCGTCCAGGAGGATCTCGGCCAGGGTGAGCCGGGCCTCGATCCCAAAGGGAGTCCCGCCATGCCGGGACAGGTAGTCCCGGAGCTGACGGGCCGCCTCGTCGGGCTCGCTGAAGAAGACGGTCTGCTGGATCGTCTGAAGCTCCAGGGAAGCTTCTTCCATCTGGGCCGAACGCTGGCCCAGGAAGTAGAAGGCGCCTCCGATCAGCAGCGCAACCACGACAACGGCGCCGATGAGGACCTCGGTACGATTCCGGGCCCAGACCACGAACCGGAGGATGCCGGCGGTGAAGGCGTCGTCAGCGGTTCCCCTGGGAGAGGAACCGGAAGATGTTGGGCGTCTCTTGGCCATTCGGACGGGCTGGGTTCAGGGGCGAGAGGGGCGGCGATGCGCTCCGCCCGACCGGGGTTGACGTTTGATCGAGGGTACAGACCTGCAAAGTTATCCCTGGTGGGAAGTGGGGTCAATGCAGCCGCCCCGCTCTCTCCCCACAATCCAGTGAGGGTCCCGTCCTCGTGACATCCCCTGCCACCCAATCCGCCCCCCCTGCCACCCCTGCCACCCAATCCACCCCCCGGTGGAGTCGCTCCCCCTGGTTGAAACTCCCGCTCCTCGCCGTTTCAGCGGGAACCTCCCCTAGCGCGTCTGGAAGGTGATGGGGATCTGGATCCAGACCGGCACCACCTCATCCCGATTCCGGGCGGGCTCGAACGCAAACTCCCTCGCCACTTCCAGGGCCGCTTGGTCCAGGACCTCACTTCCTGAGGGGTTGGCCACAAGGACGTTTCCGACCTGGCCCGCAGCGTCGATGTACATGTGGACGATGGTGGTCCCACCGATCCCGGCTTCCCGGAGTTCCGTTGGGTACGCCGCCGCCAACGCCTGGCCGATCTCCTGGCGATTCGTGATCTCCGGGGCCGCTGTGAAGGGCGTGAAGTGGGGGGCGTCCGGAATCTCGTCGGAGGGGCTCGCCTCCTGGGCAGCAGTGACACCATCGTGGGTGTCTTGCGCCGCGTCGGCGGAGATGTCCGGAGCCAGCGGCGTATCGGCCTGACAGGCCAGGACCATGACGCCTACCGCCAGAACGGCACAGATGATGGAGACGGGGACCGCATTTCGTGAGGTTGACTGTTTCATGGCTTTGAGCCTCCGTTCGAGGGTTGAGTGTGAGCCGGCCAGGGAGAGGACCGGCAGGGCTGCCGCGTGGGAGGAAGTGGCGCCGATCCGGACCAGGAGCCCACCGTAGGCGGCGGGTCGCGCACCCCGGGCCAGCACTCGCCGGTCGCAGTCCACTTCCATGGCTGCCCGCAGACGGCGGAAGCCCCACCAGAAGGCCGGATTCCAGGGGGCGAGGACCAGGGGCACGAGGCAGGCGGCGAGGAGGAGGGGGTCCCGGGCCCGGAGGTGCTCTTCCTCGTGATCCAGGATCAGGTGGAGTTCTTCGCCGCCCAGATCCCGGCACAGGGCGGGGAGCACGATGCGGGGCTGCAGAAGCCCGACGACCGCCGGGCCCACAGCCGGCGCAAGGAAGACCTCCCGACCGGCCAGGCGGGTGGAGATCCACCGACGACGACGTCGTTCCAGACTCAGCTTGCCGCCGATCAACACCCCGAGGAAGAGGACCGAGGCCGTACCCCACCCCCACCCCAGGAGAGTGTCCACCCGTCGGGCTCCACCCAGGACATCGGCCGCTCCCTGAAGGGCCCGGTTCATGACGGTGGCAAGCCCGCCGCCCCACGACCCGAAGCTGGATCCGGGATCGGGGGAATCCGCCACCGTTCCTGCCATACTCATCCAGATCGAGTCCGCCGTACCGGACAGGTCCCTTCCACCCTCGGCCGCGCCGGGATTCGCCAGCGCCCAGATCGGTACCAGAACACCGAGGGCGAGGNCACCGGCCCAGATCCACCGGAGGGGCAGCTTGAGCCGTTCCGCTCCCCGTTCCAGGATCCACGCGGCCAAAACCAGAAGGNCGCCCACCAGAGCCGTGTACAGCATCCATCCCAGGAGCGTCATAGGTCCTCCTCCTCTTCGGCGGCCAGATCCTCCAGAATGCGCCGCATGCGACGCAGCTCGGCCGGAGAGATGGGACGCTCCTCCACCAGCCGGGCCAGCGCCAGCTCCGTGGATCCGTGGAAGATCTTGTCCACCACCCGGCCCAGAGCGCTCCGCCCCGCCTCCTCTGCCGCAACCGTGGGATAGTACCGGTGGGCCCGGCCTTCCTTCTCGTGACGGACGTGCCCCTTTTCCTCCAGGATCTGCAGGAACTTGAGAACCGACGTGTATCCCGGCTCTCCCGGCAGGTC
>SL_3KL_010_SEDDRAFT_10000690_pt1 | contig 28875 bp, 17 predicted proteins | sample SodLakKL_010_SED_2_FD_10381 | JGI IMG/M metagenome (IMG submission 10381)
GAAAATCTTCCTCTTCCAAACGGGTCTTTTGATGCAGAGAAGTGTGTGTCGTGGCTTCTGGAAGTGATGGAAACCATCACTCACTCATTGCTTGAAACACATCTGGCGTCCAAAAAACAAGTGCCCCTGAAAAGGAAAAAGTCATGCAAATCAGGGAGGTTTCAGCTAAGCGCATGACATGTTGACATAAATGGAGTTTTTTTCTTGAAACCCCTCCATGGCGCCATTGCAGGCCTTTTGGGCCAGGTGCCTGCATGCATGTGAGCAAAAACAAGCGACAAAATTTTGACAAATTTCCATGAGCACACTGGAAACTTTCAGGGAAATGATTAGTTTTGAATCCACAATATGGAGACGGTGACCTATGGGAAAGGGAATCTCATGATTCTCACGATCACTGTCCCGTAGGGTTTCACATTGACGCACTCAAAGCTTATATTTAAGTCTTTTAATTCTAATCCAAAATGTTTTCGAGGAACAGGTTCAGTGGATCGGGAGTGATGTTTATGGGCAAGGCCGTGGGCATTGACTTGGGCACCACCAGCTCCAGTGCCGCCGTGTGGGCTGATGGTAAAAGCATCGTGATTCCCAATTCTCATGGAAGCGGCATAACGCCCTCCGTGGTGGCTTTCACGAAAGGGATGGAAATCCTTGTGGGCCAGGAAGCTTTTCAGCAATCCATTTTGAATCCATGGGGAACGGTGCACGGGATCAAGCGGTTCATGGGGCGCCGAGTACAAGCAGGGGATTCTTTTCCGGGATTGCTTCCACCTTTTGTCCCCAATGAATTCCATGCGGTTCGCTTCTCCATCCATGGACGTGAAATGGTTCCCGAGGTGTTGATGGCCTTCCTGCTGAAAAGATTGATGCAGGATGCTTCCCGGTATCTTGAAGAAGATGTCACGGAAATGGTCATCGCAGTGCCTGCGTGCTTCGGTGACGCGCAGAGACAGGCCATTCTGGACGCTGGAGAGATTGCCGGTGCAAAGGTGCTGCGCCTCATCAATGAACCCACAGCAGCATCCCTGGCTCATCACCTTGCCGGGCCTCAAAAGCCTCAGACCCTTCTCATCGTCGACCTGGGGGGAGGATATCTCGATGTGTCCCTCGTGGATGTTTCCGAAGGGATTTGCGAGGTGCGATCCACAGCAGGGGATGAACATTCGGGTGGAGATAATTTTCGCGCCAGGCTGCTCCAGTGGTTGGCCGATGAACTGAGGAGCGAAAGGGAAATGGATGTATGGCAAGACCCTCAGTCCATGACGCTCCTGTGGGAAGCTTCCGAAAGGGCAAAGTGCGAACTCTCTCATGTTCAGGAAACGGAAGTGCACATTCCCTTCATGCCCCATGGATCGAAAAAGGGAGGGCATTTCAGAAGAAAGGTGAGCCGGGCCCTGCTGGAAAGCTTGACGGAAGATCTGCTGGGGCGCTGCCGGAAAATCGTGGAAGACGTGCTGGATCATGCAAAGGTTTCAACCCAGGACTTGGACGAGATTCTTCTGGTGGGGGGAGGCACGCGCATGCCCGCGGTGCAGCAGCTCCTGAGGGAGCTGACCGGGGGCGGGCAACGGGCAAGACTCGTGGACCCTGGTGAGATCGTTGTTGGCGGAGCTGCAGCCCTGGGAGCTGTTCTTCAAAAAGACCTTCAGGAAGTCATTCTCCTCGATGTGGTCCCCCACTCTGTGGGAATGGAAGTCCGCGGGGGCCATATGAAAACTGTTGTGGAGAAAAATGCCACCCTCCCAGCCCGTCGCGAGGAAATCTTCAGCACCGTGGCAGGCACTGACGAGGTGGATGTGTTTCTGTTTGAAGGAGAAGACCACAGGGCGGAACGCAATCGGGAGCTTGGCCGTTTTCGATTGAAATGCAAGCCTTCGAAAGGGAGAGAGCCCGTTTCCATAGGTGTGACTTTCGATATGGATGTGAATGGCATCTTGCACGTGGCGGCCTGGGACAGCATGGAAAAGAAAGAAGAGCCCGTTGCTGTGGAGAGGGGAGTCAATCTTTCAGAAGAAGAGATCAGGCGATTGACTCCAGAGGTCACAGGTCTCGGGCGGGAGTGATGTGCAGCGGGGCTTTCCGGCCTGCTCCCCATGGGGCAGGGACGGGGGGCCCGTTCCATTTGAAATATGGGTGTAAGCAAGAGTCTGCACCTTGTGACAAAATCATTGTGAAAGTTTGAGGGGCTGGAAGGTTGATATGGCGGTCAAATTCAGAGACTACTATGAAACTCTGGGAGTTTCCCGCACTGCAAGCCAGGAAGAGATTCAGCGGGCATATCGCAAGCTGGCGAGGAAATTCCATCCCGATGTGAACAAGGCCGAGGACGCTGAAGAGAAGTTCAAGGAACTCAACGAAGCCTACGAAGTTCTCAAGGACCCGGAAAAGCGCCAGAAATACGACCAGCTGGGCTCAAGCTGGCAGGAGGGTCAAGAGTTTCGTCCTCCTCCCGACTGGGAGAGCATGTTTGGTTTTGGCGCTGGAAGGGGTGGGCGCACGGAGTTTCACTGGGGCGGATCAGGGGATTTCAGTGACTTTTTTGAAACCCTTTTCGGCGGCAGGGGTTTCCGTGATGCGAGGGGGGCTCGCCCTTCAGGATTTGGGCATGCATGGCCTCAGTCAGGGGCAGACCAGGAAGCCACCATAAAAATCAGCCTCGAAGATGCCTATCACGGTGCCACCAAGTCCATCACGCTTCAGTCGCAGAGTTTGGGGCCTGACGGCAAAGTGTCTCTTCAGGGAAAAACCTACGATGTGAAAATTCCTCCGGGGATTCTGTCCGGTCAGCGCATTCGACTCAGCGGCCAGGGAGGCTCGGGAGTCGGAGGGGGCCCCAGTGGTGACCTGTATCTGCGGGTGGAACTGGAGCCCCATCCCCGCTATCGGCTGGAAGGAAGGGATCTGTACATGGACCTCCCCATCACCCCATGGGAAGCGGCTCTTGGATGTGAGGCCAAGATCAGAACATTATCCGGTGAGCTTTCCTTGAAAGTGCCCCCGGGCACTCAAAGCAACCAGAAGCTTCGGCTGAAAGGCAGAGGAATGCCCAATCCCAAGGGCAATTCGGGAGACTTGTACGTGGTGATTCAGATTGCGGTGCCCAAGAGCCTCAGCGATCAAGAGAGGGAACTCTACGATGAGCTCAAGCGCGTGTCTCGCTTCAACCCACGTGGATAGACTCAGGGAGGCGATGGCTCCATGACGGAACGTAAATGTCTGATCGTCAGCATGAAAAGAACCTATGGCCATGAATCCTACATGGAACTGCGTGAAGTGGCCCATCGGTGTGGTATTCACCCTGAAATGGTGAAGCGCTTAGTGAGTCTCGGGCTCATCGATTACGAAGAAACCAGGCCCGGCGGGGTGGTGCTTTTTCGCCATGAAGTGGTTCCCACCATCAGGCGTATACTTCGGCTGAGAAATGAACTGGGCGTCAATTATGCGGGAGTGGGCGTCATATTGGAGCTCATGTCACGCATCGAAGCGCTGGAACAGCAAATCCGGGAATTGGAAAGCAGGCTCTTTCCGTAAAAAAGAAACCCTCAGGATTTTACCGGTCCCGCAAGGGGATTGTTCTCATTTTTCCGGGAAGGGTTTTTCTCGAACACGGCGGGAGTTGCACAAATATTTGAAGAATATGAGGAGGATTATTGATCTATGGATCTCAACAAGTTCACGGTCAAGTCTCAAGAGGCCCTTCAGGCGGCTCAGACAAAGGCCATAAGGTTTGGACACATGGAAGTGGATGGGGAGCACCTTCTTCTGGCGCTGCTCGAACAGTCGGAGGGACTCCTTCCCAGGCTTTTTAAAAGGATGGAAATATCTCTGCAGGAGGTGACGGACCGGCTTCAATCCGAATTGGACAAGAAGCCCCGGGTGAGCGGTCCCGGATTGGAGCCTGGAAAGGTCTACATCAGCCAGCGCCTTGGAAAGCTCATGGTGAAAGCTCAGGACGAGGCACAGCGCTTGAAAGATGAATATGTCTCCGTGGAGCATCTTTTTCTCGCTTTCATTGAAGAGGGAACTTCCACTCCCGCCAGCCGCATTCTGAAGGATTTGGGCATCACCCGGGATCTTTTTCTGGCCACACTCACCTCCGTTCGGGGACACCAGAGAGTGACCAGTGCGTCACCGGAAACCACCTACGAGGCCCTTCAGAAATATGGGCGCGATTTGGTCCAGGAAGCCCGTTCCCACAAGCTGGATCCGGTCATTGGACGGGATTCGGAGATTCGAAGGGTCATACGCATACTCAGTCGAAAAACGAAGAACAATCCTGTTCTCATCGGGGAACCCGGTGTGGGAAAGACCGCCATCGTGGAAGGGCTCGCCCATCGCATTGTGCGCGGTGATGTGCCCGAAGGCCTGAAGGACAAGACCATTTTCGCTCTGGACATGGGGGCCCTGGTGGCCGGGGCCAAATTCCGCGGGGAGTTTGAAGAGCGCCTCAAGGCGGTGCTGCAGGAAATCAAGGAATCGGAGGGCCGGATTCTCCTCTTCATCGATGAGCTCCACACCATCGTCGGGGCGGGAAGGGCGGAAGGATCCATGGATGCGGGCAACATGCTCAAACCCATGCTGGCCCGTGGTGAACTGCACTGCGTGGGTGCCACCACCCTCGATGAATACCGCAGGTACATCGAGAAGGATGCGGCCCTGGAGCGGCGGTTTCAGCCCGTGCTGGTGGATCAGCCCACGGTGGAAGACACCATCTCCATTTTGCGGGGGCTCAAGGAACGTTTTGAAGTGCACCATGGGGTCAAGATTCAGGACAGTGCCCTCGTGGCTGCGGCGGTCTTGTCCAACCGTTACATTTCCGACCGCTTTCTGCCGGACAAGGCCATTGACCTGGTGGACGAATCCTGCGCCATGATTCGCACGGAGATCGACTCCATGCCCGCGGAACTGGATGAAGTGACGCGGCGCGTCATGCAGCTGGAGATCGAAGAAGCCGCTCTGAAAAAAGAGCGGGACAAGGCCAGCCAGGAAAGGCTTGAGTCCATCCGCAAGGAAATCGCCGAATTGCGGAGCAGGGCTGATGCCATGAAAGCCCAGTGGGAAGGAGAAAAACAGCGCATCAAGAAGGTGCAGTCCCTCAGAGAGGAGATCGAAAAGGTCCGCCATGAGGTGGAGCTGGCAGAACGCAACTACGACCTCAATCTTGCGGCACAGTTGAGACACGGCAAACTTCCCGAATTGGAAAAGTCCCTCAGGGAAGAGGAGGAAAAGCTTGCGGGGGAGCAGGCTGAAAGCCGCCTTCTGCGAGAAATGGTCACCGAGGACGAAATCTCTGAAATTGTCTCTCGGTGGACGGGCATTCCTGTCACTCGGCTTCTGGAAGGGGAGAGGGAAAAGCTGTTGCGCCTGGACCAGGTCCTTCACAAAAGGCTCATCGGGCAGGATGAAGCGGTCCAACTGGTGGCCGATGCGGTGATCCGAGCCCGTTCGGGCATCAAGGATCCCCGCAGACCCATCGGTTCATTCATCTTTCTGGGGCCCACCGGCGTTGGCAAGACGGAGCTCGGCAAAACCCTCGCGGAAGCTCTCTTCGATACGGAAGACAACATCGTTCGTATCGACATGAGTGAATACATGGAGAAACATACGGTTTCCCGGCTTATTGGGGCCCCTCCCGGCTACGTGGGTTACGAAGAAGGGGGGCAGTTGACCGAGTCCGTGCGCAGAAAGCCTTATTGCGTCATTCTCTTCGATGAGATTGAAAAAGCTCATCCCGAAGTTTTCAACGTGCTCCTGCAGATTCTTGACGATGGCCGGCTCACGGACGCTCAGGGGCGCACCGTGGACTTCAAAAACACGGTCATCATCATGACGAGCAACATTGGTTCCATTTACCTGCTCGAAGGGATTTCTGAAAAAGGGGAAATCAAGGAGAGTGCCCGGGACAGGGTCATGGGGGAACTGCGCCGCAACTTCAGGCCTGAATTTCTCAACCGAGTGGACGACATTGTGCTTTTCAAGCCCCTCACCCTGGAAGAGATCAAGGCCATCATCGATTTGCTCACGCACAATCTCAGCAAACGACTGGCAGACCGGCGCATCACTCTGGAAATATCTGAAGGGGCAAGGGAGTTCATCGCCCGGGCGGGCTACGATCCCGTCTACGGTGCAAGGCCTCTCAAGCGCTACCTGCAGCGTCAACTGGAGACACGCATCGGCCGGGCTCTCCTGGCAGGGAACGTTCCCGATGGTTCCGCCATCCGAGTGGACGTTCAAGATGAGGATCTGCTGGTGGAGCATGTGCCGCCGGCAGAGTGAGTCCACCGCCGGGGCCATTGGTATGAGTGGCCCCCAGGTCTTCGGGAGGTGCTCCTCAACGAGTTGAACGAGAGGAGCCCCATGGGTTGTAAAAACATCCTTGCTGCCTGCACTGGGCCCTTCGGCCATTTTGAGGGCTGAAGGGCCCAGTGCTGCCTTTGAATTTTCAAATGGAAATGGGAAGTGATCTCCTGAAGGAGCGCGCCGGCCCTTCAAGGAGGTCATTCTTCGGTTCTTCAGTGGCTTTATCAGTTCACCGCAAAAATTCTTCGATTCCCAATTCTCTGGCTCGCCTTTTGACCCTTTCAACGATTTCCTCTTCCATCACAATGTCATCGGGCCAATCACGCGTGTGGCCATCTTCGGGTCCCTTTTTGGTCGCGTCGATGACGATGCGATGGTCTTTTCGAATAAGGTCTCTTTTGGGGTCCACATTGTTGAACACTTTCCAGAGCACCAGGGACGGGTCCTGCAAATCGATGCCGGCGTCATAAAGCAAAAAAATGGAGAAGGCTTCGAGGGTTTCCTCCTCAAGAATGGCCGCTGCCAGCTTGGAACCCGTGACGGAGCCGTCCTTCCTCATATTCATGAGAAGGGGCCGGTTCCGCACGGGCATATGGGGCACGTAAAAGCCTTCCAGGTGATGGGAGACATTGCGCACCGCCTTTTCAATGGACTCCGCCGAGGGGAGGGGAGGGGGGCTGTGGGGGTTGCGGTCTCTTTCTCCCTCCATTCTCGCGGTGGCGTCGATGCCCAGCTTGCCACCAAAGAGGGCCTCGGGAGCGCTGTGATCGAGCACATCGAGCACTCCCTCGGAAACGTAGAGATCATTTTGAAGGTCCACCTCGTTGAGGATGGTTTCCAGCACTTTTTCAGGAGATTGAAGATCCACGTGGTCATCCACAAGAACCACCGCCTTGCAGAAGCTCATCTGCCCCTGTCCCCAGACTGCGCTCATGACCCGTCGCGCGTGTCCGGGGTATTCCTTGGCCATGGACAGAACGGTGATGTTGTGAAATACCCCTTCCCATGGCAGCCAGAAGTCTTTGACTTCCGGAAGGACCGCATTCATGAGGGGCAGGAAAATGCGCTCCGTGGCTCTGGCCATGTAACAGTCCTCCATGGGGGGGCGTCCCACGATGGTGGCTGAGTAGACGGGTTTTTTCCGGTGGGTCAAAGCCGTGACGTGAAAGACAGGGTATTCGCCCACCAGGGAATAGTATCCCGTGTGGTCTCCGAAAGGTCCCTCCAATCTCAGTTCATCGGGATCCACATATCCCTCCAGGACAAACTCCGCTTCTGCGGGCACTTCCAGGTCCACAGTGACGCATTTGACCATGGGAACGGGTTTTCGCCGAATAAAGCCTGCCAGAAGCATTTCGTCCACCCCCCGGGGAAGGGGAGCCGTGGATGCATACGTGACGGCGGGATCGGTGCCGATGGCCACGGCAACGGGCATGCGCTTCTTTTCTTTGCGGTACTCCTGGTAATAGTGGGAGCCGTCCTTATGAATGTGCCAGTGCATTCCCGTGGTCCTTTTGTCAAAGACCTGAAGGCGGTACATGCCCGCATTGCGGCGGCCCGTCTTAAGGCTGCGCGTGATGACAACGGGGAGGGTGATGAAGGGGCCGCCGTCCGATGGCCAGCACTGAAGCACGGGAAGCGTGGAAAGATCCACTTCATCGCCCCTGTGAATCACTTCCTGGCAGGGGGCCTTTTTGACTTTTCTGGGGAAAAACTTCAACAGATCCATGGCCATGGGAAGCAGCTTCAAACCCTCTCGCAGGGACTTGGGAGGATCCATTTCAACGAACCGGCGCAGCCGCCTGGCGAGAACGTCCAGGTCTTCCACTCCCAGGGCCATGGAGATGCGCCGGTCACTGCCAAAGGCGTTGGTCAGGACGGGAAACTGAAATCCTTCCACATTCTCAAAGAGTAGAGCCTTGCCTCCGCCGGGAGCCTTGGACGCGAGATCGGTGATCTGGGTGATTTCCAGATCTTTGGAAACGGGAGCCTTGATTCTCAACAGTTCGCCCCCCTGCTCCAAAACGTCCATAAACTCCTTGAGGTTTTCATAGCTTGTTTTCATGAGTAGCCCTTGTTTTTGGAGCGCCATCCTGCCTGCTTTCCCTGCTGGTCATCCTGTTGGGTGAGAAAAAATGTCCTTGACCACTTCCATCAGGAAAAGTGAACGTCCGTCCATACGGCCAGGAAGAGAAGCAGGGAGATGGCGCTGTTCATGTGAAAAAAAGCCAGGTTGATCTTTTGAAGATCATGGGGCTTGACGAGCCGGTGTTCCAGCCAGAGGAGAATGCTTATTGCCATGAGAAATGCGAGATAAATGGGGCCCATGTGAAAGACGAAATGGACAGCCAGAAGGAAAAGAAAAGTGGAAACATGCAGCCATGAAGAAATTTGGAATGCCCTTTCCACACCCCATCTTGCGGGAATGGATCGAAGGCCTGCACGGCGGTCGAAATTCACGTCCTGGCAGGCGTACAGTATGTCGAAGCCCGCGATATAGGTGATGAGCGCTGCAGAGAGCCACACCACTCGGCCATCCCAGGTTCCCGTTGCGGCGATCCAGGCTCCCAGGGGTGCGATTCCTATGGCCACACCCAGGAACAGGTGGGAAAAGGAAGTGAACCGCTTGGTGTAAGAGTAAAAAAAGAGAATCCCCAGGGCGGGAAAAGAGAGCTTGAAGCAAAGACTTCCCAGCATGGCGGACGCACCGATGAAAACCAGCGAAGCCAAAGCTGTGAAGATCAACACGGAGTGCCGGTCGATTTCGCCGGTTATAATGGGTCGTTGGGCCGTGCGAGGATTTTTCCTGTCGTATTCGTAATCCACATAGCGGTTGAAGCCCATGGCTGCCGACCGGGCCCCCGCCATGGCCACCAGAATGAAAAAAAGCGTGTAAAAGGTCACGGAATGCTCCCGGCTTGCCAGGGTGACCGCAGCGAGAGCGAAAGGAAGGGCAAAAATCGTGTGGCTGAACTTGATGAGCCGTCCATACGTGTGAAGCTTTTTCAGCCACATGACAGGTTCCTCAACGGTGCCTCATGTTGTTAAAGTTGAATGAGTGTAAACCGGAATTATCAAGATCCCCTGATGTCAAGCCTTTGGGATTATCCCCTAGTCAACTGAGCGTATTTTTATTAGCATAGCCAGGACCCGATGGAAAGAACAACACGGTCCGCCTCAATGAGGAGTCAAGGTGCATTTGTATGAAAAAAGGTGAAGAACTGGAACTGGCGGTGGAAAAGCTGGCCTTTGGGGGAAAGGCCCTGGGGAGAGTGGAGGGCTTTGTGGTGTTCCTTGAACATGCCCTGCCCGGCCAGGTTGTGCGAGCCCGAATCACGCGGCGCAAGCGCCAGTTTGCGGAAGGGAAGGTCCTGGAGGTTGTCAGGCAGTCGCCCCATTTTGTGGAACCATTCTGCATGCACTTTGGCACTTGCGGGGGCTGCAAATGGCAGGACATGGATTACCAGGGGCAGGTTCAGTGGAAAGAGAAGCAGGTGCGTGAATGCCTGGCGCACCTTGCGGGCGCCGATCAGGTTCCCGTCGATCCTGTTGTGCCCTCCGGCCACGAAACTTACTACCGCAACAAGATGGAATACACCTTCAGCGATCGCAGGTGGCTCCTTCCCTCTGAAATCGCCCGGGAGGACGTGACCCACGACCGCAGTTTCGCCTTGGGCCTGCATGTCCCCGGCTTTTTCGACCGGGTTTTCAACGTTGAAGAATGCCACCTTCAGTCCCCCCGATCCGTGGAAATTCTGCGGGAAACCAGGGAGTGGTGCCATCGAAGCGGGCTGGCCCCCTACAGCGTGAAAACTCACCATGGGTTTTGGAGGTTCCTGGTCATTCGGGAGGGCAAACGGACAGACCAGACCCTCCTCAATATCATCACGGCGCCCCACAGGGAAAACAATGAAGCCGTTGAACTGCTCGCCCATCACCTTTCCGCCTCTTTTCCATGGATAAGCACCATTGTGCATTCCATGACGGGCAAAAAGGCCCAGGTGGCTTTCGGCGAGACCAGCCGCATTCTTCGGGGGCCCGGATTCATAGAAGAACAACTGGGGGATCTCAGGTTCCGTATTTCTGCCCACTCCTTTTTTCAGACCAATCCTTACGCAGCAGAAAAGCTCTATGACACGGTGCTGGAGATGGCGGAACTTTCCGGCGGCGAATGCGTGTGGGACTTGTATTGCGGCACGGGCAGCATCGCTCTGTACGTGGCCCGGCAAGCGAAGGAAGTTCTTGGTTTTGAGGTGGTGGAGGAAGCCGTGCAGGATGCCTTCGTCAATGCGGAGATCAACGGCATCCATAATTGCCGTTTTTTCAGCGGGGATCTCAAGGAGGTGATGCGGGCAACCATGAGCGGCCTCGAAGGGGGAGGCCTGCCCCAGGTGATCATCACCGATCCACCCCGTGCTGGAATGCATCCCACGGTGCTCAAAGCCATCCTTGAAGCGGCACCCCAAAAGGTGGTCACTGTTTCATGCAATCCCAGCACTCTTGCCCGAGACCTCTCCGTGCTCGTGGATTCTTACCACATCAAGCGCGTTCAACCCTTTGACCTCTTTCCGCACACTCCCCACATCGAGTGTGCGGTGCAGCTGGTTCGAAAAGAATGACACAAATTCCATGAAATCACGTGCCAATAAGAAAAAATCCTGGAAAGTTTTCCTGCTGAAAATCATGGGCCTTCTGGTGCTCATGGTGAGTCTTGTTGCGGGGGGCTTTGCATTGTATCTTCATGCGGAAATCAAGGACCGGTTCGAAGCCCGCCGCTGGAGCGTTCCTTCCCGTGTTTTTTCCGCATCGGTGCCCCTCTACCCGGGGCAGGTCCTTTCAGGGGAAAAACTGCGGGAAATGCTCGAAACCCGCCGTTACCGGGAAAGCGACGCCGAAAGCCTCCGCGCCGGAGAATATAGGGTGGATCGAAACGTCATCTCAGCCCATTTGAGAGAGTTCAGCTTTCCGGGAAGGTCCCTGCCCGCGCGCCAGGTCCGGTTTCATTTGAATCAGGGAAGAATTTCAAAGATCGAAGGGGACGAAGGCAGCATTGCTTTTCTTGAGCTTGAGCCCGTGGAAATGGCCCGCCTTTTCGGTCATCAGAGAGAAAGCCGGCTGCTCATCAGCATTCACCGCACTCCTTCGCATCTGGTGGACGCCATCATCAGCATAGAAGACCATCGGTTTTTCGATCACAAGGGTATGGATTTTCGGGCCATACTTCGAGCCCTCTGGGTGGACCTGAAAGCAAGGCGGGTGGTGCAGGGGGGCTCCACCATCACCCAGCAGCTGGTCAAGAATTACTTTCTCCAGCCCGACAGGAGCTTCAAGCGGAAGTTTCTGGAAGCTTACATGGCGCTGGTCCTTGAGGCCATGTACAGCAAGGAGGAAATTCTTGAAATGTACATGAACGAGATTTATCTCGGCCAGAGAGGCAGCATCGCCATTCATGGCTTCGGCGAGGCGGCTCTTCACTATTTCGGAAGCAATGTGGAGGATCTGGATTTGGCGGAAGCCGCTCTCCTGGCAGGGATGATGCGGGGCCCGAGCATTTACTCCCCTGTGAACAATCCCGAAGCTTCCGTTGGAAGAAGAAATGTGGTTTTGAGGAGAATGCTGGAACTGGAGAAGATCAGCGAAGAAGATTTTCAGAAAGCCCTTGAAACCCCTCTTAAACTGGCAAGCAGAGCCCTGCCCGTAAAGGTTTCCCCCTACTTCGTGGATTATGTGCGTCAACAGCTGCAGGAACTCTACGAACCGGCTGTTCTGGAAAGCGAAGGGCTGAGCATCTACACCTCTCTTCATCCCCAAATTGCCAGGGCGGCAGAGAAGGCGGTGAGGGAAGGGCTGGAGGAGCTGGATGGAATGGTGGCCCAGTCAGGCACCTCCTCGGCGGCCGGCCCTCTTCAGGCTGCCCTCATCGTTGTGCAGCCCCGAACGGGGGCGGTTCTGGCTCTTGTGGGGGGGCGTGATCATGCCCAGAGCAGCTTCAACCGGGCGCTCCATGCTCACCGCCAGCCGGGATCGGCCATCAAGCCCTTCGTCTACCTGAGCGCCCTGGATGATTTTTCAGCGGTGAAAAGGCTTGATGACAGCCCGGTACAATACCGGGTAGGAGGAGAGTGGTGGACGCCACGGAATTATGATGGACGGTATCGTGGAGGGGTGACTTTCCGCCAGGCTCTGAAAGATTCCCTCAATGCGGCCACCGTCCACCTGGCCATGGAGCATGGGCTGGAAGAAATTGTGGACACCCTTCGGCAGTGCGGCATCAAATCCGTGCTTGAGCCTTATCCCGCTCTGGCTCTCGGGGCCTTTGAAGTGACCCCTCTGGAGCTTGCGGGAGCTTATTCCGTTCTGGCCAATGACGGTCAAAAGCCCTTTCTTTTGAGCCTCAGAGAGGTGGTCACGGAAGAAGGAGAGGTGCAGGAACGAAGGCACGTGGATTTCACCACCGTGACCACACCGGCAAAGGCCTTCATCATAACGGACATTCTGCGGGATGCGGTGGAGACGGGAACGGGCAGGGCCATGAGAGGCTGGGGCATTGATTTCCCCTCGGCGGGTAAGACGGGGACCACCAGTGACTACAGGGATTCATGGTTTGTGGGTTACACCAACGATCTTTTGGTTGCCGTGTGGGTGGGCTACGATGACAATCGCTCCACGAGGCTGAGCGGATCCCGGGGAGCAGGGCGCCTTTGGGCCCGCTTCATGACCGAGGCGCGCCCCTGGTTTCAGGCGGGCGCCTTCAGGGTCCCACCGGGTGTTGTGGAAAGGGTTGTTTGCAGAGAATCGGGTCAATTGGCCGTCACCAGTTGTTCCGAGAGGGTTCGGGAGTTTTTTTTGACGGAGAATGCTCCTCAGCTCTATTGCCCCTTCCACACGGCTCCCTGGTGAACGGGGCATTCGGCCACATCCAGCCTTCAGTTTGAAAGTCCGTGGGGCCCCGGGCAGGGAATGTGCCACCCAATGAAGATTGCTTGTTACGTCAGACAGGGGGAAGACTTTGGAAGATTCGAGAGTGCACGAAAAAGAACGAAGCAGATGGCGTGTGGCAAATTTTCACCTCCGCGCCATCTTCATTTTGGGGTTGGCCGCCCTTTTTGCAGGATGTGCTGCACCGAGACAGTACGTGTATTATCCGGGCCCTGAGCGTCCGGTTCCCCCCAGGGTGGCTCCCGATCCGGCAGGCGTTCCCTCTCCGGGAGAGAGGCCCCTTTGGGATGGCCCCGCAACCATCCGCGAAATGGAGCTGGATCCCGGACCGGAGGAAAGGGGAAGGCCCGTGGAAGATGCCGCCGAGAGGGCAACGCCCCAGCATTATGCATCGATGCACCTTGTGGACCAGGCGAAGTTGGCCCTGAATCAAGGCCGCAACGAAGACGCCATTTCCATGTACGAACAGGCGGTGCAGGTGGATGTCTATAACGGAGAGGCCTTCCTTGGGCTGGCACGGGCGTGGTTCGCGCAAGGCGCCTCGAGGAAATCTCTTGAGTTTGCCAAAAGGGCGGAAATGCTCCTTCAAGAGGATCTTTCCAGGCTCAAGGAGGTCTATCTTCTCCAGGTGGAAATTTACCGGCAGCAGGGAGACACTTCTCAAGCGGAAGCGTATCTTGGAAGAGCGTCACGCCTGTGAAAAGCTCGGAGCATTCTTTTTTCGGGAAACCTTCCCCGCGACGACGGCAGGCAGCGGATCCCCTGCAATGCCCTTGAGGGAGAATTTCAAGGGGAATCAGGTCTCCCGGAATCCTGTGCAGACGCTTTCCGGTCCTCCTCTTTGGTTTCACAGGGTGGCGAAGGCCTGTCTTTGGGGTGAAAGGCTTTTTTGAGGCGGTCCATGGGTTTTTGAGTGATGGGAAATCTTTTTTCAATCCAGCACACGGCCCTTCTGAGTAAAGGAATGTCTGCGGAGAGGACCACAAGGCTCAGGAGAAGAAAGAACCAGCCGGGAACAATCGGCAGCAGAGCCGCTAGAAGTCCCGTGATTGCCAGGAAAACGCCCAGAGTGATTCTAATCAGTCTTCCCATATGAAACCTCAGCCTGCTTCCGGCCAAGCGGGCAACGGGGGGCGCCCCGATCCATTGAGGCACCGGCCCGGCCCAGTACGGCAAAGCTCACCCCGCGGTCAACACATGCGGTGCCGGCGTGAGGTGGATCCGCATGAGCTCACGATCCATGCCCATTGGCGAAGAACCGGTTGAATGCATTGATGTAGGCTCTTGCGGTTGCTTCAATGACATCGGGGCTGGTCCCGATTCCCGAATACACCGTTCCCTGTATTTCAACCCTCACCATGGCTTCACCCAGGGCGTCCTTGCCCATGGTGACCGCTTTCAGATCGAAGTCCTGCAACTTTCCCTGTTCTCCGACGATGCGCTCGATGCAATTGAAGACGGCATTGACGGGTCCGTTGCCCGTGGCAGCGTCGGTGATCTTTTTACCCTCTCTCATCAGTGTGACCGAAGCAAGAGGCACCATGGTGTTGCCGCTCATGATCTGCAGGCTGGTGAAGGAATAGGTCTCGGCCACCTTCGTCATTTCGATTTCCACAATGGAACGCAGGTCTTCGCTGGTGATCTCCTTTTTCCTGTCAGCCACATTGAGGAACCGCTGATGGATTCTTTCAAAACTTCCTTTTCCAGGTCGTAACCCATCTCCTTGAGGCGATGGCCAAGGGCCGCTCGGCCCGATCTTGCGGTGAGGACGATCTTGTGCTGGCGAATGCCCACATCTTCCGGTTTGATGATCTCGTAGGTGCTTCGATCTTTGAGAATGCCGTCCTGGTGAATGCCCGATGAATGCGAGAAGGCATTGGAACCGATGATGGCTTTGTTGGGCTGTACCGGAATGTTCATGAGCCGGCTCACCATTCGGCTGGTGCGATAGATTTCCTGAGTTTTGATGTCCGTGTGGACTCCGTAAGATGCTTCACGGGTTTTCAGAATCATGACAATTTCTTCCAGGGAAGCGTTTCCCGCCCTCTCACCCAACCCATTGATGGTGCATTCCACCTGGTCCGCTCCGTTTTTCACCGCGGCCAGGCTGTTGGCCACAGCCAGTCCCAGGTCATTGTGGCAATGGACACTCAGAAGCACACGGTCCAGGGCCGGGACGCTTTCACGCAGCTTGCGCACCAATCCCCCGTACTCATCGGGAATGGCGTACCCCACCGTGTCAGGAACATTGATGACGGTGGCTCCGGCTCCTATGGCAGCGTCGATGATGCGGCAGAGGTAGTCGAAGTCTGTGCGGGAGCCGTCCTCCGTAGAGTACTCCACATCTTCACAGAGCTTTTTTGCGTAGCGCACGGCTTCCACGGCCATGTGCAGCGCCTTGTCGCGGTCCTGTCGCAGTTTCTTCTGCAAATGGATGTCCGAGGATCCCAGAAAAACATGGATTCTGGGTCTCTCGGCGTCTTTGACCGCCTCCCAAGCCAGGTCGATGTCCTTTTGAACGGCACGGGCAAGGCCCGCAATGATGGGGCCTTTCACTTCCTGCGCGACGGACCTGACGGCCTGAAGGTCTTCCGGAGAGGAGCATGGAAAACCCGCCTCGATCACATCCACTCCAAGCCGTGCCAGCTGGTGGGCAATCTCCAATTTTTGCTTCTTATTCAATTTTGCTCCGGGTACCTGCTCGCCGTCCCTCAAGGTGGTGTCAAAAATGTGTATTTTCCTGGCCATGGCTCATTTTTCCTTCTTTCTTCTGAGAATCCTTTTTCGTCCGTAAGGTGCCTGCATTATAAAATGCAAAAAGGCCATGGGGACAACCCCATGGCCTTTAGTTTCCTGAATTTCCCGGCTGTGATCACAGCCCTTGAGAAAAGCCGAGGGATCCCCCACTCCAACTCCTCCGGGTAAGGAGCAGTCGGTCAAGTAGAGAGAGAAGAAGGAGACCCAGGAGCTTTCTTTGCATGTGTTCAATTCCCGGCCCTTTGAGGGCCGCTTTCTGTTTGTTGTTCTGCCTTTTGCCTTTGCAATGGTATCATGTCTATGCTGCAGTATTTTGAAAAGAATTATCATGCTTTAATGGGGAAATATCAAGAGAAAATGGGAAGCATTTTGTTTTTTTTCTGAAAAACCGGAAACTTTATGGTGAACGGGTTTTCATGGGTTCAAACTGTAGCACTTCTTTGTCCCGAGGCTAAGGGGTGTGCTGCGGAGTGAGGAATGCGCCCTTGTAAGGATTTTGATTTTGTTCCCGATCATGTGCGTTCGATCATGGCCGCTATTCACGAGGGAGGTTTTCAGGTGTGGCTGGTGGGGGGGGCCCTTCGCGACCTGTTCCTGGGTTTGAAACCGAAGGATTGGGATCTGGCCACCACTGCTTCCGCGCCAGCCGTCATGGGAATGTTTCCACGAGTGATTCCCGTGGGACTGAGCCATGGGACAGTGACCGTTCACAGGGAAGGGTGCGGGGTGGAAGTGACGTGCCTGGGAGGATTCGAGGGGCTTTCCATGGAAAAAGACCTGGAGCGCCGCGATTTCACTTTCAATGCCATGGCGATTTTGTATCCATCCGGTGAACTTTTGGATCCTTTTATGGGCATGAGAGATTTGCAGGAAGGAACCGTGAGGGCGGTGGTCAATCCTCATGGGCGATTCAGGGAAGATCCTGTACGCATCCTTCGTGCGGCGAGGTTCATGGGTGCCCTGGACTTCCAGATCGACCCCGAAACGCGGGCAGGCGTGGCATCGGGTCTGCCGGGTGCCCATGCAGTCGCAGCCGAAAGAGTGCGCGATGAGATGCTCAGGATTCTTTTGACAAAGAGAGCTTCCCGGGCCCTGGAATGGTTGCGCCGTGTGAAAGCCCTGGAGTGGACCATGCCCGAGTTGGCGGCGACCTTTGTTCGGGGAGGTTCCCCGCGGAGGGCTGCGAGCCTCTACAGGCAGTCTCTTCTTACCTTGAGCGTGTGCCCCTTTCGCCTGCCGGTGAGGCTGGCCGCTGTTACGGGGCAGCTGGGAAAATTGAGGACCAGGCGGAGGTGCCGGGGGGAAAGGGGGACCGGAGGAAACTGGAAACAGGAGGGAGCCAGTCAGGCTGTGAAGATCATGGAACGGTGGCGCATGTCCAGGAGGGACATGCGGCGGGTGGAGATGATCATCGAGCGCCAGTTGACTCCCCAGGCGGTTTTCTGGAGCATGCCCCGTTTGAGAAAAGCTTTGGCCCACTTAGAGAAGGAGGTGGTGCAGGATGTGGTGGATCTTGCCCTGGCAAGAGCTTTTGTTTTGAAAAAAAGTGCACGGGAAAGGAAAAAATTGTGGGAAAAAACGAAAAGTCTCATGGAAAATGATCCGCCCTTGAAAATCAAGGATCTGCAGCTCACAGGTGAGGACGTGATGCGTCATCTGTCCATGAAGCCCGGCCCCATGGTGGGAAATGTATTGCATGCGATGCATGGAATGGTGCTGAAGAATCCATCCCTGAACAATCGAGAAACCCTTGAAATTCTGATGAAAAAATATTTTTTTGAAAGGGCCCGTCTCAGGGAAATCGAGTCAGAAAAAACCTGTTCCATGAGGGGTCAGAACTCGTGATGACCATTCTTAGAAGTTGACAGATACTCAGCAATGGCTTAATGGATAGAATAATCCGCATTATATGAGTATATCCACTATCCATACATTTCACCACGCTACCCAATTAAAGGAGGAAAAGAGATGAAAGGCATTTTGAAAAAGGGGTATATTTTCGGGCTTGTGGCCGTGCTCGCTATGCTGGTGGGCGCAGTGAGTGCTCAGGCCAGAATGGTGCCCAAGGTTGACAATTTTATCATTTTCGTCGATCAATCCGGTTCCATGTACATGACGCATCAGGAATTGGGTGAGGTCAAGATGGTGGCAGCCAAACAGCTCCTCATGGACATGAACGAAATGATCCCGGAGTTGGGTTACATGGGGGCCCTTCACATGTATGCCCCTTTCAAGGAAGTTCAGGCTCCCAGGGTCTACCAGACAAGGGACATGGCTGCTGCCCTGCAGCAGATTCCTGAAGACCAGGGAATCTTCGGAAGGCTGACCCCTCTCGGTCCCGGCATTGCCGAACTGGGTGGCGTGCTGGCGCAGCTTTCAGGCAAAACGGCGGTCATCGTTGTGGGTGACGGCGAGGACAACAAGGGCACCGATGCCATCATGGAAGCCACCCGCATCGTACAGCAATACCCCAATGTTTGCTTCCATGTCGTTTCCTTCGCTGAAAAAAGACAAGACAAGCTCACCAATGAACAGCTTGCGGCCGTGAACAACTGCATTCTGGTGGAAGGAACGGAACTTCTGGCCAGCAGAGCGGCTCTGGATCAATTCGTCCGTGACGTGTTCTACGGTGAAGAAGTGGTCGTGGTGGAAGAGGAAGTCATAGTTCTCAGAGGCATTCAGTTTGCCTTCGACAGCAGCGAGATCAGGCCTGAATGGCGTCCCGTCCTGGATGAAGGTGCGCGCGTGTTGATGGACAACCCCGAAATCAATGTGGTGATCGAAGGTCACACCTGCACCATCGGCACGGACAGCTACAACCTGGGCCTCTCCGAAAGACGTGCCGCCTCTGTGAAAAACTATTTCCTCAACAGAGGCATCTCCGCGGATCGTATGAGCACTGTGGGCTACGGAATGCGTAGACCCATCGCCGACAACTCCACCGAAGAAGGCAGGAGGCTCAACCGCCGGGTTGAAATCAGGATCTCCAATTAACTTAAAGCACTTTGGGCTGAACTCTTGAACACACCTGGAGCTTGTGGTGCTCTTGAACAGGCTCCAGGTTTTTTCAGAGTGAATTGTGGGCTGCCCTCGAGAGGTGGAAAGAGGGTTGAAAACTGAAATGCTGTGAAAGGAGGGTCTCTTTCCAGCGAAGGATTACGAACAGCTGTTACGGCGTGTGTGAATGGGTAGTGGACTTCATGAGGGACTGCTTGAGGACGACCGTGAAGGGTAGGGGCTATGTATGATCGGTAAAATTCAAAAAACTTTCGCGATGACTTTAGGTGTTCTGCTGCTTGCGGGTTCCATGGCCTTTGCCGCAGAACGGGGGCTCACCGAGGCTGAGCAGAGCTTCATTCTCTTCAAGAATGAGTGGATCAGCAAGCTCAACCGGCACTGCAAACACGGAATAGAAAACGCAGAAGTGCTCGCCAACGGTGAGGGCCTCTATGTCGCCCGGTACACTGAAGTGGCCGAGCAGTCCCTTGAAGTCAAGGCGACGGGCGTGAAGGAATCTCCCTTTGTGGGAATTCTCCGCTACCACAGAGCCACCTTGAGCGCGGAAGCCACAACAAAAGAAGATGCTCTGAACGGTCCCTTCAAAACAGTCTCTCTGCAGGGTGTCACCGAAATCTTTCGATACTCAAATGGAAAGTGGATGTACTGATGTGGTTGTGCCGTGGCCCTGGGCAAGGTCTGGAAGGATTGCCCAGGACAGGACATGCCCACGGCCCGTAAAATGAATGGAATACGGCACTTAATGTGAGCCCGGAAGGAATGCCAGGAAATTCCTTCCGGGCCCATTCAATATTCCCCGCCATGAATCCCCCATATCCCGTCAATATCATATAACCTTACCCCTGTTCTTTTAACGGGAAGGTTGCTTCCGCAGTGCGGGTGCTCCTTGCGTGGCACCATACAGCAGCGGCACCATGCAATGGATCACGCGGGTCCGCACAAGCTATGGACGCGGCCTGAGAATCCATGGGGGTTGACGAACTCTTGAAAAATGGAAATATCCGTGAGTATGATTCCATTAGGCTTGAGCATGGCGTTTCACCGAGGGGATTCCCCAGCCTGTGGAGCGCGTTGCATATGACCGGAAGGGCGATGTTCCAGCTTGCGATCACAGATGAAAGGGACCAGCACGGAACGGGAAAATTCATGGGAGAAAGAGCACCAGAACGCCTTTGGCCTGGTCTTGGGGCAACTACTATCGGGGTGAAAGCATATCCCATGGTGAAGATGTGCAGAAAACGGCTTCGAGCTTCGTAAAAATATTGTAAGATATCATCAGGTAGCGAATGGCCTGTGTGACTTGTCAAGGAAGCCCGCTGTGGTTCTTGAAAGGGGAGTTCCGCCGTGATCGGGAGACTGCTCAAATTACTGAATGAGCGTGAGACGCACATTTTCCTGTTTGTGCTGGGCTGCATTTTGGCCAACTGGCCCTTTCTGCAGATTTTTCTGGGAAAGGAGCTCTTCAAGGGCCTCATGAGCGTTTTCGTGCTGTGGATAATTCTTGTTTTCGTGCTTTTTTCCATGAGCAGAGGCTGTGGCGCCACCCCCCATGCGGACAATGAGCAGAAACAGAAGGAACGGTCATGATCGACCCCCGCTTAGTGCTCCTGGCTTTCTTCGTTTACATGGGTTTTCTTTTCCTCATAGCTCTCTGGGTGGAAAAGAAAGCCGAGGAAGGCAGAAGTCCCTCCAGATACCCCATGTTTTATACCCTCTCTTTGGCCGTTTACGCCACAGCGTGGACCTATTATGGCCAGGTGGGGATTGCAGCCACGTCGGGCCTTCTCTTCCTTGCCGTCTACCTGGGGCCCACCGTGGGCATATTCTTGTGGTGGACCGTTCTTCGCAAACTCATTCGGTTGAAGAACAAGCACCGGGTCACCAGCATCGCCGACTTCATTTCAGTCCGCTACAACAAGTCCCAATCCATTGCGGTCATCGTGACCCTCATGGCTCTCTTCGGCACCATGCCCTACATCGCCCTTCAGCTCAAGGCCATCACCTCCACCTTTTCCCTCATCAGTACGGCTGTACCCCTGGATCCTGCCGGTGAATCCTTCGTGACTTCCATGATTCGTGAGCACGTGGGTCCCATTGTCACTTTTCTGATGATCACTTTCACCATCATTCTGGGGGTCAGGCGGCTAGACCCCACCGAGCGCCATGAAGGCATGGTGGCCGCCCTTGTGGTGGAATGTACCGTGAAACTTCTGGCCTTCCTGGCTGCGGGCGTTTTTGTCACCTACTTCCTCTTTTCGGGGTTTGGAGACATTGCTCAGAAAATCATGGAGAGCCCCCATGGGAGCATCTACCAGGACGGTTCCCTTGGTCTCGAACGTACGCCCTATCTGACTTGGGGCACCCACTTCATCCTTTCCATGGCCGCCATTCTGTTCCTTCCACGGCAGTTTCACGTGGCGGTGGTTGAAAATTCCAATGAAAATCACATCAAAACGGCCATGTGGGCTTTGCCCCTCTACCTGCTGCTCATCACCATTTTTGTGATCCCCATTGCGTTTGGAGGGCTGCTCAAGGGATTGCCCGTGAGTGAAGCGGACACTTTTGTGCTCATGCTGCCCCTCATGGAAGGGAAAGCCTGGCTTTCTCTCATGGTCTTTATCGGGGGGGTTTCGGCAGCGGCCGGGATGGTCATGATCGCTTCGGTCACCATGGCCACCATGATGACCAACCACGTGTTCCTTCCTCTGGTGGGCCGGGTGCCCCAGCTGGAGTTTCTCAAGAGGCACCTGCTTCGGTGCCGATGGGTGGCGGTTGCCATCGTCATTGGGACGGGCTACTGGTTCATGATCGCCATCGGAGAATCCTACATGCTGGTCAACATTGGCCTCAAGGCTTTTGCCATGGCCCTGCAGTTTGCCCCCCCCATCATCGGCGGCCTTTTTTGGCGGCGGGGGAACAAAATGGGGGCCACGTGGGGGTTGATCGCCGGATTCATCATGTGGTTTTACACCCTTCTTTTGCCCTCCTTTGTCAAAAGCGGATGGATGTCACCCTCCTTTCTGCTCGATGGTCCCTGGGGAATCGCCCTTTTGAAGCCGGAAGCCTTTTTGGGGTTGTCCCTGGAGGATCCCCTGAGCCACACTGTTTTTTGGAGCCTTCTGTTGAACATTTCTTTCTATGTTCTGGGCTCTCTCCTGTGGACCCGATCCCGGGAAGAGGAAAGCCTTGCCCAGGAGTTCGTGGACGTGCTGCAGGTTTCCGCTCCCGTGTCGCGAACTCAGGACAGGCAAGCTCGCATTGAGCTGGCGGAAAAGAGCGAGGATCTGGAAAGAGTGCTTCTCCAATATTTCCATCCCCGTGATGCCCGGGCCATTATCACCAAATGCATTGAAAAAACGGGCCTGGAAGGAAGGGAAACGGTCTCCATGGCGGAGCTGCTGGAGCTGCAGAGCGAGGTGGAAAAGTCCCTTGCGGGGTCCATTGGAGCGGCTTCAGCCTATAAGGCCATGTCCGATGGGATCACTTTGAGCCCACAGGAATCGAGGGAGCTTTCGGAAGTCTATGCGGAAACTCTCAAGGGACTGAGGATCACTCCCGGCGAGCTCAAGGAGAGAGTGGACTACTACCAGGAGCGCGAAACACTGCTCCTGCAGCAGGCGGGAGAACTCAAGGAGAAAGTGGATGCCCTGGAGAGGGAAATCGCCGAGAGACAAAAGGTGCAGAAAGCCCTTCAGGAAAGTGAGTCCCGTTATCGAAGCCTCGTGGAGACGATGAATGAAGGGCTGGTCATCGAGGACAAAACAGGAAAAATCACTTACATCAACAATCGTGTGTCTGAAATGTGGGAGTGGTCGCCAGGTGAGATCATCGGGCGCACCCTCAGCGATTTTCTGGAAGACGGCCAGCGGGAACTGGTGGAAGAGAAGCTGGGAAGGCGGCTTTTTGGCGAAGTGGTGACCTGTGAGGTCACATGGGCAGGAAGAGAGGGGAGCAAGATCTCCACCTTTGTGTCCGCAGTCCCCTATCTGAGTGTTGAAGGGGAGTACGAAGGCTGCTTTTCGGTCATCACGGACATCACTCCCCTGAAGGCCCTGGAGCGGGAAAAGGCCAACATCATTTCCATGTTCGCTCATGACATGAGGTCTTCTCTTGTGGGCATTCATGGACTCGGCCTTCGTCTTCTGAACAAGTTTTCCAGCATGGACGACGAAAAAAGAAATGAATACCTGCAGATCATCAACAGGGAAGCTTCCAAGCTCGAATCCCTGGTGGACGATTTTCTCGAGTTCTCCCGCCTGGAAACGGGTCGGCTGAAACTGAACTTTTCTCCCACATCCATTGAGAAGGAATTGCAGGAGCTGCAGGAAGCTTACTGTGAAAAAACAGCCCAGGCAAATGTGCGCATGGATTTGGTCATCGAGGAGGCTCTTCCCGTTATCCATGCCGATGGCAACCGGCTCAGGCGTGTGTTCACCAATCTTTTGGACAATGCCATCAAGTTTTCCAGGCCCAACACCACCATCACCATCGAGGCCAGGGAAGTGGAAAACGGCATAGAAATCAAGGTCCGAGACCAGGGGGTGGGCATTCATCCCCATGAACAACCCTTCATTTTTGACCTTTTTCACCGGGGAAAGGGCGATGACAAGAAGGATGGGTATGGCATCGGGCTGGCCACCGTGAAAGCCATTGTGGAGGGGCACGGGGGCAAGGTGCATGTGACAAGCCAGTTGAACCAGGGATCCGAGTTCACCATCTTTCTGCCCAAGGTGGCCAGGGGTAAGGATTCGTGCCCGCTGTGAGCGTTTTACAGTCATTGCCATGAAAGATTCCAGCCACACACTCATTCTGACGGAAAAGCCCTCGGTGGCCCGTGACTTTGCCGGTGCCCTGGGAGTCAAGGGCCGCAAAAAGGGTTTTCTGGAAGGAAACGGGTTTGTGATCACCTGGGCTGTGGGGCACCTTCTCGAACTTTCCCAGCCGGGCGATTACGATGCCAGGTGGCGCCGGTGGGAATTGCGCAATCTGCCCATTCTTCCCGACCGGGTTGTCTACAGGCCCATCGGACCGGTGGAAGACCAGCTGCGGGTGATCCAGTCCCTTCTGAAAAGAAGGGATGTGAGGCGCATTGTCATCGCGACGGATGCGGGGCGTGAGGGCGAACTCATCGCAAGAACCATTCTGGAGACCGTGGAAGGCAGCTCCAATAATGTTTTCCGTTTCTGGACCTCTCAGGCTCTCACACCCGAAGTGGTTTCCGCCGGCATGAAAGAGCTGAGGCCCGCCTCGGATTTTGACCGCCTGTGGAATGCGGGAAAAGGGCGCCAGTTGGCCGACTGGCTTGTGGGCATGAACTTTTCCAGGGCGGCCACCCTCAGGTGCCGGGGGGCTTCCAGCGAGACTTATTCCGTGGGGCGGGTGCAGACGGCGGTTCTGGCCCTCCTCGTAGACCGCAAGGAAGAAAGGGATCATTTCAAGCCGGAACCGTACTGGATCCTCAGGGCCCTGTTCTCCCATGAGAAGGGCACCTGGTGGGGAAACTGGTTCAAGGGCGATGAGGGTCGGTTCAACTCACTCCAGGAGGCGGAGCGCGTCGCCTCCCTTCTCTCCCATCAATGGGGGGAGGTCGCTTCTGTCAAAAAAAGCAAGAAAAGTCAACAGCCTCCCTTTTTGTACTCCCTCACGGACCTGCAGAGGGATGCCAATGCCAGGCATGGGTTTACTGCCAAAGAAACGCTGGATCTGGCTCAGAAGCTTTACGAAGAAAGAAAGTGCCTTTCGTATCCTCGAACGGATTCCAGGGTGCTTGGCACCCAAAACGTGAGCCTGGTCCAAAAGATCCTGGAAAAACTGGCGGTCCCCTATCCGGAGCTTTTTCAAGGGATGGATCGCCGTCTCGCGAGCCCATCCAACAGAAGGGTTTTTGACGACTCAAAGCTCACGGACCATCATGCCCTCATCCCCCTTGCCCCTCTTCCGCGGGGAGTCCCGGAGAGAGAAGCAATCATCTACGATCTTGTTCTCAGGCGTTTTGCGGCGGCCTTTCACCCCAGATTCGAGTATGAAGCCACGGAGATCATCACCCGTGTTGGTGAAGAGACCTTCAGAACGAGGGGAACGCGCCCCCTTGTTTGGGGATGGAAGGGGGTTTTTCAAGACATGAGGGAGGGAGGCGCGGAACCGAAAGAGGGTGAAGAAGATTCCAGTGGGGAAACGCTTCCTCCCCTGAAAAAGAACGACCGCGGTCGCGTCACGGACACAAAGCTGCTGCAGAAGATGACGCAACCCCCTCCCGAATACACGGAAGCTCTCCTTCTCAAGGACATGACCAATCCCTCCCGTCACGTGGACGAAGAAGAACTTCAGCGGATCTTCAAAGGAGAAGTGGGCCTGGGCACTCAGGCCACTCGAGCTCAGATCATCGAAACGCTCCTCAAAAGGCGGTACATTGTCCGTGAAAACAAGAAAGTCCTTCCCACCGAAAAAGGCTGTGCACTGGTGCGATATTTGAAAAACTTCGCCGTAGCCGGTCATTTGACTTCACCCGGGGAAACGGCCCGGTGGGAGCAGGACCTGGAAAAGATCGCCCTGGGTGAGGGGGACCTGGAGACTTTTCTCGGGAACATCAGGCGGCTGGTGGTGGAAGGAGTGAGGGAATTTCAAAGGGAAAGAGCGGGGGCATCTCCTCACAATGGATACGGAAAATGCCCTTCATGCGGAGGGGCGGTCATCGAGGGGAAGAGGGGATTCGGATGCTCCAACTGGCGTGAGGCTGACGGGGGGTGTTCCTTTGTCATCTGGAAAAAAATGGATGGACGTATCCTCTGGCCTGGAATGGTGCGCCGGTTGCTGGAAGAGAGTGCCCTGCCGCCCCTGGAATTTGTGGCCCCCGAAGGAAACAGTTTCAACGCCGTGCTCAAATTGGAAAAGGAGGAAAAGACCGGTGCCTGGGGGGTGCGGCTGGAAGAAAGGGAAGATCATGCCCCTGCGGAGACATCAGATTCCAAGAGTGGTCCTCATCCCGTGAGCCTCAGCCTCTGCCCCCTGTGCGGGGGGGAAATGACCGAGGGCGAAAGAGGCTACGGATGTTCCCGGTGGCAGGTTGAAAAGGGAGGGTGCCGTTTTGTCATCTGGAAAATCATCGCCGGGCGGGACATTTCACCGCCCGAAGCAGCCCAGTTGCTCATGGAAGGGCGAACGGGGCGCCTGGATGGGTTCCGGTCGCGAAAGGGCGGAACGTTCAGTGCCTCCCTGAAAATGGAAAGCCCCGATTTCGCCGTCCGGTTTTCATTTGATTCCCCATGAGCCCTTCCACCAATGGGCAAGGCCTTCGAGGTTACCACAACGGGGCTCAGTAATCGTATTTCCAGTTGATGCCCAGGCCCGTGGACGCGTCGGAACCCGCCTGGCCCTCCAGAGAAATGTTGGGGGTGATCTCCACTTCCACCCTGGCCCTTCCCCCTTGACCGCCGATGTCTCTTTGAATGTCCACGTAAATGTCTTCGCTCAAATACTTTCCGATACCAATGGCCGCCGGTGCATCTGCTTCCAAACCCTCCCGCACTTCGAGACGGTCCACTCCCAGAATTCTTCGGGTGCGTTCCATGATCCCAGGTTCACCATTGTTTCCAAGAAGGGAACGGGCCGCCCGGGCGAGCCTGATTCCCTGCATGGGAGTGATTTGGGAAAGATTCCGGCCGAAGAGCAGCCTTGCCAGAATTTCATCCTGAGGAAGAGAAGGGTCCGACTCCAGGGCGATCTGGGGGGAGGTGGCGAAACCTGTCACAATGAGGCGCGCGAGGACATCTTTCCCGGTGGCTTCCGCAATGATGTCCACCCGTGGAGAAGGGGGATGCATGCCGTCAAGGGAAATGATTCCCCTGGTGATTTGGAATCGCGTGTCCAGGAAGTCAAAGTGCCCTCGCACGCTTTCCAGGTTGCCCAGAATGGAGGGCTCCGCGGCGGAACCCTGCACTCTGAGGTTGCCCTGCCACTCGGAATCCAGTCCGCTTCCCCTCACGAACACCCGATTGGGCATGCGCACGGTCACATTCAGGTCGACGGTCATGGGTACGGCCTCCCCATTCACTTGGGGAAGATCCTCAGCCAGGTCCGTTTCATTGATTTCAATGACGTCCAGCCTGGTCACAGCTGGTGCCATCGGCCTTCCGATGTCGATTTCTGCGGGTGCCAGGATGAGGTCTCCCCCGAGCAGGATTTGGTCCGTGGTGCCAGATAAATTAAGGGAGCCCCCCACCGTTCCCGTGAAGTCATCCCGGCGCACCAGAGTGGCATCGGACATCCTCAGGGCGACCTCCAAGGGAAAGTTTTGAGCCGGCTCCAAAAGGACACTTCCTTCTCCTTCCAGTGTGCCCCTTTGCCCGTCAGTGGCTCGGAGCTCCTCAATCTCCAGGCGGTTCTCACGGGCCACCATGCGGAGGGTGATTCGGTCCAGAACGGTACCAGTGGCCCAGTTTTCATAATATCCATCGGCGAGGGCCATTTGACCTGACAACTGCGGGTCCTCCATGGAACCACTTAGCTGAAGGTCTGCGTTCAGGATACCCCTCACCCTGTGGTCTTCCTGGGGATACAGGGACATGAGGGCGTGAAGGTCTGCTTTTGCTGTGAAGCTCCCTTCCAGGGGGCTTCCGGGAGGAACCTGAACGTCAAGGGGCACCAGGGAAAGCCGAAGGGGAAAGGCCATGTGAGCCGTGGCAGGTTCCGGGAAGGGGCCTTCAATCCTCAGCCGGGATTCCAGGCGGTTGCCCGCAACATTTGCCTCTGCGGTCACCAGGGTGGGAGGGACCTCGCGAAACTGGGGGCTCAGGGAACGAACGTTCTCCAGGCGAAGATTCAAATCAGCCCGGGGCACGGAAGGATCACCCCTGATGGCCAAAGAGGCATGAGCTTCCCCGGAAAGGTCGGGCACGCCGAAGTCCGCCAGAAGGTTCAGAGGAAGGGCTGAAAGCTCTGCTTCCACATTCACCCTGTTGGAGTCCAGAAAGCCGTCTCCCGCCAGGCGTGCTTCCCCCACACGAAGGTCCAGGCTGCTCAAAGCGACGGCGTCACCTTTCCTGGAGATGCTCAGAGGGGACTGCAGCTGAAAAGGGTGTGCGTCATAAGTCCCCCTGAGGGTCGTCAAAAGGAGCCGCTCTTCATCCATGGCACGGAGAAGTTCCCCTCGAGCGGCCACATCGAAGGGTGACCGGGCATGGCCTTTTCCCCCTGTTTCAAAGCGCAGGGACTGTCCGTTTCCTTCTGCTGTGAGCGAGAACTCATGGAGGTCCAGGCCGGGAGTGCTGAAACCTCTCAACGCAGCCCGAGCGTCTCCTCGGGGATTATCCAGAACATCTTGCAGATCCGCATTGAGGGAGACGGCTTCCAGTTGGCCGAATGTTCCTTCGATCCCGTCACCCTTCAGCTGAAGGGAAAGGTCCTGCCTGCCTTCTCTCTCCCTCAGGAGGGCGTCGAACTGCGCCGTTCCTTTCAGCTCCGTGCCCATGAATTGTCCCAGAGCCGCAAGGTCTTCGAATTTGCCAGCCAGAGTGCCGTCCACAAGGGTGTTGGCGAAGTTGAAGATCACGTCTCCTTCCACTTGGGTGCCGGGTCCTGTCAGCCGAAAGTTGTTGAGGTAAAGCTTCTCCCCTTCCTGGACGTAGTCGGTGAGTAAAGAGAGCCTTTCCGAGCCTTTTTTATGCACATGAACGAGGAAGTCTCCCCTGGCCCTTTCGGGAAAGCCCATGCCACGAAATTCCGATTGGATTTTTTCGAAGGTTTCCCCATCCACCACCACCCGGTCACCTTCAAGGTCCACGAGCACTTGGAGGTCACTGAGCAATCCCGTGGCCTGAGCCTTCATGGCGGCTTTGCCTTCCACGGGCCTGCCAAGGGCTTCCG